>Ga0233429_1002189_pt1 | contig 20891 bp, 12 predicted proteins | sample SI_118_April2016_3_FD_179879 | JGI IMG/M metagenome (GOLD analysis project Ga0233429, IMG submission 179879) | Seawater microbial communities from Saanich Inlet, British Columbia, Canada - SI_118_April2016_135_MG | ecosystem: Environmental > Aquatic > Marine > Inlet | place: Canada: British... | reverse complement strand
ACCATTCTTTCCTCTCTTATTTACGATTAATTATAATATTGGTTAAAAATTTGATTAAAATTCGGTCGTGAACATTAAGCAATTTTGTCATTGTCTGCCAAGAGTATTTATCTGCTATCGACTGGATAAAAGAGCTTTGGCTTCGTCAATATGATTTAGAGCTTCACTTACATGTTTATCAATATCTAACATCTTTTTGTAAAGAAAAGTTTTACCCCAAATCATACCGGAAACTTCAGCAAGTAGGCGAGTTTCTACTGCTTGCCAATCTTTTTCAATATCTTCACGAACATACTCAAATTCTTTTTCATCCAGCCATTCAAAAAATGATTCACGGTCTTTATCTTTAAACTTATATTTGCTGTCGAATTCATCAAAGTTTCTATACTTAGAAGATATCTTATCTTTTAATAAATTGCCGTAATTAAATAAAGGTCTTTCAACATTCCAGATCAGACGGGATGTACTGATTTCGATATCGACATCATTTATTATATATACATCAGGCGTAATTCCACCACCACCATATACTGTCCTGCCTGCTTTTGTTTTAAATTGTGGTCTTTCAGCGAGAGTTGAATCAGAGGCTTCTCTATTTTCAACACGAAGGTCAGAATAATAATCTACCAATCCATCATCATAATCTCTCTGTATGAGACGACCGCTGGGTGTATAATATCTGGCTATGGTAATTCTGGCAGCAGAACCATCTTTTAATGGGTATTGCCGCTGAACCAGACCTTTTCCAAAACTGGTTTCACCAACAACGAGACCGCGGTCTAAATCCTGTAAAGCGCCACTCACAATTTCACTTGCACTTGCAGAACCACGGTTAATAAGAGCAATTACAGGATACTGTTTATGGGCTCCCCATTTATGCGCCCTGAAAACTTCATGTGAATCGGAAAGCCGTCCCTTAGTATATAGAATGGTGTCATTGGAGGCCACAAACATATCAACAATTTTGATTGCCTGATCCATATACCCACCACCATTGTTTCGGAGATCGAGAATCAGATGATCCATTCCCTCATTTTCCAATTCTTTTAACGCAGTATCAAGTTCCTCCGCGGTGGTGGAAGAAAAACGATTCACTTTTACATATCCAGTTTGCTCATCGATCATAAAGTTGGCAAGAACACTAACAATGGGGATCTCATCCCTGATTAATGTCACATCAAAAGACTCATCTAAACCACCTCGGCGAATAGTTACCACCACTTTAGACCCCTTTGCGCCTCGCAGTTTACTAAATACTTCTTTCTGGGTTATTTTATAGGCGGACTCATCATCAATTCGTATAATCTTATCCCCTGACTGCAATCCGGCACGGTCAGATGGGGTTCCGGGGATGGGGGATATAACTGTGAGAAATCCATCGAGGATGGCAAATTCAATTCCAATGCCTTCAAATTTACCGGCAAACTGTTCAGTAACCTCCTTCATATGGTCTTCTGAAATATAATTTGAATGGGGATCTAGCCTGTCAAGTAATCCTTCAATAGCACCTTCAAGAATGTCATCCATATCAACATCTTCAACATAATTGGTGTTTACCAGCTGTATCAGCTGGCTAAGGGTTTTCATTTTACGATATTTGTCTTTTATGGATTCAGATTGGAATCCGTAGACCCCAAACAGAACTGCGACAACCAAAAGGATGTAAATAATTTTTTTCATAGCACTAAAGATAACAATTTAATCAATCAATTTACAACGCCCAAAATGTGAGGGATTGTGACGGTTATTATTGAATTTGTTGGGGTGCTTTAATTCTGTTTTAGCAGAAGATGATACTTAATTATCCGTTTTATAAACTACGCATCAAAAATTTCTGAATGAGTGATGGTGCAAGGACTAGCTCAATTCATGACCAATTCCCCTATGAGGAAATTTGCTTAAAACATTAATCGTTGAACAACGATTCACGAAATTTAAAAGGATACAGACTAAGTTAATAGTTAAATAAATTCTGAAATCATCATTCGTTAATCTTTATTCAGTATTCAGTTTTAAGATTACTTAAGGATAGGTGCAAGAATCTCAAGCCTGCCTTCAGGAGCATCCGGAGCGTTGGCATAGGGTTGAATCTCAAGTAATTCACAAATCAGGGGATATATATGAATATTCTCAAATGTATCAATCATCAAACCTTCATTAATTTTTGGACCCACAGCATAAAAAATACCATGCATATCTTTGACTTCAGGAGCAAATCCATGATTTCCTCCTTCGGGACCGCCTCGCTCATCAAATCTATCCTGATCCATAATCGTCCATCCTTTATCTGCCACTATGAGAAAATCACCTGTATTACGATTGACAAAATGATATCTGTCGGGAATATTTCTTTTTGCATAAACGGCGACAGATGGCATGGAAGAAAGTTTTTTACCAAGAAATAATCTGGATATCCAGCTTTTAGCAGTCACTTGAGCATATGGACCGACAATGTCCAGATAATAATCATTTACATCATTCAGGTAATCATCAATAATTATATATTTTTCTTTATTTAAAGCCGTCATTCCATGATCGCTGACAATCACCAGATTCGTCTGATCAGCGATAGAGAGAGAATTTACGCCATCAAGTAATTTGCCCAATAACAAATCCATATCTGCAATCACAGAGTCAGTCTCAGCGCTTTCTGGACCGGAAATATGCCCCACCATATCCGGCTCACTAAAATACAGCATAATCAAATGTGGTCTATTTTCTTTTGGGAGTTGTAACCAGTGAATAACGGAATCTATACGACTTTCAAAAGGCACTGACCCATCATACATCTTTGTTATTGATGGCGAAACTCCTTTTATTGGAGCTTCCGATCCAACCCAAAAAAATGAAGCCGCTCTAACCCCCTGGCGTTCAGCAGTTACCCAAATGGGTTCTGATTTATACCATTTTGGATCTTGAACCGATTCCCGATTGCCAATGGAATACTTTTCCTTAAATTTCTGATCGTAAAATGAGTTTCCCGTAAGCATATGAGTTTGGGTATAGGCTCCTGTGGCAAGGCTATAATGATTCGGGAATGTTTTAGTTGGAAATACCGGTTGCATGGATATTGCCTTAACACCGTGATCCTGCATATTGTCAAAATTTGGAGTATGAACTCGATCCGTATAATTGTATCGGAATCCATCAAAAGAAACCATAATTACATAAGATTCATCTTGTGAAAAAATAAATCCAGAAAGGATTAAAATAAATGTCAGCAGTTTATTTATCATATTTTTAACCTTATTGTTTGTTGGTGGCATGAGTTGAATCTTTCACTTTTTTTCAGATGGCAGACAAGAAGTTTCTAAAACATTTAATTAAGTTTAATAATAATCTCGATAATATTTTAAAATCCAAAGATGATAACAAATTATCCGTTATCCATACCTGATTTTCGTTTAATTTTCACGAGCATATCATGACAAAAACAACAAACTTACCACCACTCGCAGAAAGGATCAGACCCAGGTCCATAAATGAATTTATCGGTCAATCGGGTATTATTCACGACCAAAGCCTGTTATTACAGTCCATACGACGAAAGACGCCATTTTCTCTCATTTTTTGGGGACCGCCTGGAACCGGAAAAACCACTTTGGCCCGAATTCTTTCAACTGAATACAGTTCGGAATATCTTGAACTTTCAGCGGTATCATCAGGGGTGGCGGATATTCGGAAATCACTGGCAAAAGCAAGCGAATACAAAAAAATGGATATACAGACGATTCTGTTTATCGACGAAATTCATCGCTTCAGTAAATCGCAACAGGATGCATTGCTTCATGCCGTTGAGGATGGTACAATCATCCTATTTGGGGCAACCACTGAGAACCCTTCATTTGAGGTAATCGCTCCACTTCTATCCAGATGCCGGGTTATAAAATTGCTGGCTTTTGAGGAAAGTGATTTGAAGCGGATCCTGCAGCGTGCCCTTGAGACTGACATTCTCTTTTCATCAAGAAAAATAATTTTGTCGGAAAAGATTTCAAGTATGCTTACCCAAACCAGTGGCGGAGATGCCCGTAAAATGCTCAACACTCTTGAACTTGCTATATCCTTTCACGATGAAAATGAGGTGACCCTCACCGAAAATGATCTCTCTGAAGCTTTGCAGCAAAAGCATGTGATTTATGATCGCGCCGGGGATTATCACTATGACATCATCTCTGCTTTTATCAAATCTGTGCGTGGATCTGACCCGGATGCAGCTTTATACTGGTTAGCAATTATGTTAGAAGGAGGGGAAAAACCTGAATTTATATCGCGCCGATTGATTATTTTAGCCTCAGAAGATATTGGCAATGCTGATCCCTATGCGGTTATGTTGGCAAATTCCTGTTTTCAATCTGTTCACACTATCGGTATGCCGGAGAGTGCTATCATATTAGGACAATTAACAACATATCTCGCCAGCGCACCCAAAAGTAATGCCGCCTATAAGGGCATCAAAGCAGCACAGAGTTATATACAAGAAAATGGAGCCGAATCCGTCCCATTGCATCTAAGAAATTCCCCGACAAAACTCATGAAAAATATGGGTTATGGAAAAAACTACCAATACCCACATGATCAGGATAGCCATTTTGTGAATGATAACTACTTTCCAGAGAATGTGAAAAAGAACCCATCATTCTATGAGCCTACAGATCAAGGCCGGGAAAAATTTCTACGAGATCGACTCCGATATCTTTGGAAGGACAGGTTTTAAAAAGATACCTGCAGGACAAAAGCAAATGAGGAAATGGAGAATTAAATGAATAAAAAATTTATACGATTGATGAACCTTGCACTATTAATAATAATTTCAGCAGGCTTTGGATTATCGGAAGTTATATCCTTTGATGTTGAGAATTGGGAGATTCATGCAAAAGAAAGTAGGATTGAAAACTACCTGGGCAGAAGTAGTCTTTTTCTAAAGGGTGGGCATGCTGTGGTAAAGGACTCTGAATTCTCAGATGGCACAATAGAATATGATGTGGCCTTTGACGGTACACGTGGTTTTAACGGTGTTGTTTGGCGGATAAAGGATGACTATAATTATGAGAAATTTTATATCAGGCCACATCAATCGGGAAATCCAGATGCGAATCAATATACCCCTGTTTTTAACGGTGTTTCTGGGTGGCAATTGTATGCCTCCGGTAATGGATATGGAGCTCCCTATGAGTACCCCTCAAATGAATGGATTCATGTGAAGGTATTGGTTTCGGGAAGTGAAGGTGAAGTCTATATCGGTGATATGGAGACTCCATTATTCTTTATCAATGAAATGAAGACTGGGATTAAATCTGGCAAGGTCGGATTGGTTGTTGAAGTACCATTTTTGGCTCCAGCATATTTTTCAAACTTCAGTTATAATAATGTAAAAGACCTGAAACTAAAGGGAACCGCGACCAAGGAGATTGAACCTAGTGGTACGATCTCATCGTGGCAAATTTCGAATCCATTTAAAGAATCTGAAATTATGGATAAATACAATTATTCGCATCTTGCAGAGGATCTATCCTGGCAGATGCTAAACAGTGAGGTCAGTGGAATTACCAATATTTCCAGATTGCACGGTATACTTGAAAAGAAAAATACAGCGTTTGCAAAGGTAACAATTGTCTCTGATAGTGAGCAAATAAAGAAACTAAATTTTGGTTTTAGCAGCAGGATAATGATATTCCTAAATGGTCAGTTGCTTTATTCTGGACAAGATGCTTTCTTAACCAGGGATTATCGATTTCTTGGAACAATGGGTTACTACGACGATGTGTATTTATCATTGACCAAGGGTGAAAATGAGTTATGGATGGCTATTTCTGAAGATTTGATGTTCCGGGGAGGATGGGGATTTCAAGCAAAAATTGAAGACCAAAAAGGCATCAAAATTTATCAAGATGAATAACCGCCATATGAAGGAGTTTTCGAATTGATAATTGCAGAATTTCTGAATGTATCTAGATGATTATAATTATTAACGGATCCGTCGGTGTTGGTAAAACAGCATTATCCTTTTCCCTTCAAGAACGCTTCAAAAAATCAATCATGTTGGATGGCGATTACATTGGTGCCGTTCATCCATTTCAGATTTATGATGAGGGAAGAACCCAATATCTTTACCAAACACTGACACATTTATTAAAATTTCATAAAATGAATGGCTATTCTAATTTTGTCATCAACTATGTTTTTGAAACCCCAGATCAGTTGCAATCCTTAATTGATTTACTAAAACCGATGGATAATGAAATTCATAGTTTCTGGCTGACTTGTTCAAATGCAGAAAATAGAAAAAGAGTGCGTCAACGAAATTCAGATGATTTAGAATGGGAATTAAACCGATTCAAAGAACTCTCCAATATCCAAAAAGAAAATGCAGTAAAAGGAAATATTGGTTTTCAAATCGACACATCTAACTTTACAATTTCGCAGGTAACTGATATTATTTGGCAAAGAATCCAAGAAAGAGAAGATAATTATGCAGAATGAAACAATTGGAATTCTCCACCCTGGAAACATGGGGATATTTGTCGCTGCCATGCTGGTAGATAATGGTTATCCAGTCCATTGGGTTGCAAAAGGTAGAAGCGATAAAAGTAAAATGAGGGCTGGGAAATACAATCTTATTATCCATGAGTCGCTTGAAGAATTTTGTGAAAACTGTTCCATTATAATTAGTGTATGCCCACCTCATGCTGCTGAGGCAGTAGCGGATTCTGTCATGAAATGTAATTTTGATGGGACTTTTGTAGATGCGAATGCTATCTCGCCAATGAGAACTATAAAAATTTCTGAAAAAATGACAAGTGCTGAAATTTCTTTTATCGATGGCGGGATTGTGGGTGGTCCAGCCTGGAAATCAGGCAAGACCCATCTGTATTTATCCGGGAACGGTATTGAGAAAATAGGTAGTCTGTTTGTTAAAGGCAATTTGATAGCAGATTGCCTGAACAATGAAATTGGCAAAGCCTCAGCGATAAAGATGTGTTATGCCGCTTGGACCAAAGGAAGCACAGCCCTGTTATGTGCTATTCAGGCTGTTGCCGATGAATATGGTGTGAGAGAAAGATTGGAACAGCAATGGGATGAGGATTGGCCAGGGTTTAGTGAAAAAGCCCGAAATCGTGCCCGGAGGGTTACAGCAAAAGCGTGGCGTTTTTCTGGTGAAATGGAAGAAATATCCTCCACATTTCATGAGGCAGGTGAGCTGGGCGGTTTTCATAAAGCTGCTGCAGATTTGTACGAACGACTTGCAGAATTTAAAGATGCCCCAGAAATACCTCCGCTACAGGATGTTCTAAATGCATTGAAAGTTAAACCTGAAAAAAATCCTGCACGTTAAAGATTAACCACAAAAATTAAATCGATATTACTTCGACTCCGCTCAATACAAGTATCGATTTATCCCAAGGGCCTTTTTGGAATCCATCGACAGTGTCGATGGGCTAATTGGGGAACATGATGTAGAAATATTGACTAATATTCCAAAAGTATCTCTGGATATTTGTTGCTGACTATTAATAAGTTTCTAAACATTGAAGGAACGAAAACTAGTTGAAGGTCCCTGTAATAATCACATTTTCCCAAAATCACTGCATTGATGATATATAAAGAGTACAAGCACAACCCTCCTCATTTATTTGTTAAAAATGAAAAATATTTTATTACAGCCAGCACTTATCAAAGGAAAAAGTTTTTTATACATAAAGAGGCAAAGGAATACTTAAAAAATTCGATATTCCGCGCTTTTTCAGAATTCAAATGGCAAATTGACGATTGGGTCATCTTGGATAACCATTATCATCTTATGGTGGAGTCAACTGACTCACCAACTGATTTGGTGAGAATTATTAGACGAATACATAGGTTTTCAGCTATATGGCTGAAGAAAAATTATAATGATTTTAATGCACCTGGCAGAATCTGGTACAATTACTGGGATACCTGCATATCAATTGAGAAATCTTATTTTAACAGGTTAAACTATATTTGGTTTAACCCAGTTAAACATGGGTATGTGGAATACTCGGAGGATTGGAAGTTTGGTAGTTATTATACCCGAGTAAAAGAGGATGAAAAAGAGACGAAAAAAATTATAAACCAATATCGTATCGAAAAAGTGAATATTAAGGATGATTTCTAGAATTGAAATGCATATTTAAAAAGTTGTGAGTACAGTGCTTTAAATCGATATTATTTCGGCTCCGCTCAATATAAGCATCGTTGTATTCTAAAAGTATTTTGGGTTCCACCAAGTGTTTTGATGGAACCCAAAATAATCGACATTATTTTACCAGCAAGACCTTCTGAAATGAAATTTCATTTCCAGCCTTTAATTTGATAAAGTAGACTCCACTTGGAGAAGAACCAGCATTCCAGGTCATTTGATAAATACCGGCGCTTTGATGTTCATTTCGTAACTTGGATATTTGTGTTCCAAGCATATCGTAAACGATAATTTCAACATGAGAATTCTCCGGTAGCTCATACTCAAAGTTTGTTACAGGATTAAATGGATTCGGATAGGCGGCATTAAACCTAAATTGTTCTGGGATAATTTCAATATCAGCCATGATTCCATTTCCATATCCATCGGCAGCAAGAGCAGTTTCTACCGCCAGGTCACCACTGTAAGAGATTACCAATTCATTTATCTGAGTAGAGCCCATTGCATCAAATAAAAGCAAGAGTCCATTCTGATGATGCAACTGCCAGCCTGGAAGTAAATTCTTTGGATTGAGTTGATAATTACCTGTCAACTGTAACTGGACACCTGCCAGGTTACCATCCCCTAAAATTTTTATTTCTCCATTACCAAAGCTTACTTGAGCTTCGTTCAAACTATGACCGCGGCTCAACTCACCGTTTAGTATCACATTTACGATAAATACAACATCGAGGACATTAATAATTCCATCATCATTTAGGTCACCAGCCCAGGTTTGGTATTCATCATATCCACCATTGAGAATCATATCTATAAGGAGAACAAGATCAGACACATTTAAAACGGCATCACCATTGATATCACCGGATGTTCCGCCAAAAATGGTTTGAATATTTGATGGTTGGCTTTCATTGCCGTTGCTGTCTGTTGCAGTTACAAGATATTCCAGCTCAATACCATATTCAAAAGTTATATCATCAAAAGCATTTTCTGTAACATAACCAATTGATTCTTCATTTCGGTAAATAGTGTAATATTGAAAATCCGTCGCTGTAGATGAATTCCATCCCATCCCAACGCTTCCGGGGATAAAACTGGCTAATAATTGAGTCGGTGCGGATGGTGCAATATTATCAACTGAGTAACCGCTGGCGGGATCAGAAACCCAGGTGCCTTCATCCATCCCCGAGATAATTCTGAAATCAGCCAAACCATCTGACGTATTTGAGGAATCCTGAAGTGTGGAAACTTCATAAGTATAAATATCCTGATAATAGGCATAACCGGATGCTACTGCAACCCAGATAAATTCGCCGTCAATTGGATCCAGTCTCTCGATAGTATATCCTTCAGTCGTTCGACCGGTATTCATATCACTTGCAGCCCTCTGGAATTCCACATAAACCCGACCACCTTGATCGGCAGGTACATCCCATATATTAATAATCTGGGCTGAACAGAATTCACTTGGATCCAGTCCAGTGGTGCCCCCAACACAAATACCACAGTCATCAAGATATGCTCCACTACCAATCACACCATCGCAATCTGTTTCAGCAACGCAATCATTATCAGGGTTATCATCGCAAACACCACAATCATCTACATAAGCATTACCAAAACAAACACCGGCACAATCCATATCTGCATGGTTTCCATAACAAACCCCACATTCATCCATACCATATCCTGGAAGTAACCCTGTATTTCCTCCAACACAATCACCACATTCATCGATAAATGCCTGACCGCCGGGGTCACCATTGCAATCAGGATTAATATACTCGCAGCTTCCGTCATCTATAGTGGCATCAGGATTGTAATTCAAAGCTTCAGGGTCAGTACAACCAGAGATGTCACCGCCCCCATTTCCATCAAAAGAAGTGGATCCATCCGGTTGAAAATAATAATTGAATGAGAATCTTGGGTAATCCCAGCTATTGGATACAGAGGTTACTTCTAATACGGCATAACTTTGAGTGGTGCGACAATAAACAACCCAAACATTGCCAACTGCAAGGGGCTGCCCACCATTTCCATTAGGCCAGCTCCACGAAATTGTTGGCCAGTTTTCGTCAACCATAGGGACGGATGTAATGGTTGCAAGAGAGCTGTCAGGCGAGAGATAATAAATAGGACTTGGGTTATTAAACCCTGAATAGAAATTCCAATTCATACCATCAGAAAAATATGCCGACTCACTGCCAAAGTTGGTTCCTTCATTGCCAGAGATCATCACATCCATTCCTGTAGTATCGGTACCGTTGATACCAAATTCAAAATTAAAGTAGATAGAATCAGGGTGAGCAGACATGGTGGCAGAACCATAAATCAAATCAGGTTCACAGTCATTTTCTGGATTATCATCACATTCACCACAAGCATCCATATAGGCATTGCCAAAACAGGTGCCGGCACAATCCATATCCGCATTGTTGCCATAACATTGTCCACAATCATCCATTTCATACCCAGGCATGAGCCCAGTGTTGCCGCCTGCACATGATTGACATTCATCCCAGAAAGCAGAACCAAAACAATCACTATTACAATCCATATCGGAGTTATCCCCAAAACACACACCGCAGTCATCTTCTGCCCAATCTGGTTCCATTCCAGTATTTCCACCGACACATTCTTCACAATTGTCAATCCATGCCTCGCCGTCAGGATCACCATTACAATCTACAAAATAATAGCAGCTTCCATCATCGATGGTAGCGTCGGGGTTATAATTCAATGCATCAGGGTTTGTGCAGCCGGATATGTCACCACCACCGCTACCATCAAAAGATGTGGATCCATCCGGTTGAAAATAATAATTAAAGGAGAATCTTGGGTAATCCCAGCTATTGGATACAGAGGTTACTTCTAATACAGCATAACTTTGAGTTGTGCGACAATAAACAACCCAGACATTACCAACTGCAAGGGGCTGTCCACCATTTCCATTAGGCCAGCTCCATGAAATTGTTGGCCAGTTTTCGTCAACTGCTGGTACAGAGGTTATGGTTGCAATTGAGCTATCGGGAGATAAATAATAAATTGGACTCGGATTGTCAAAGGCTGAATAAAACGTCCAGTTTACACCATCAAAGAAATATGCCGATTCACTACCAAAGTTTGTTCCTTCATTACCGGAAATCATCACATCCATTCCAGTAGTATCGCTGCCATTTGTGCCAGTTTCAAAGTTAAAGTAAATCGAGTCAGGGTGGGCAGACATGGTTGCCGAACCAAAAATCAATCCTGGAGCATCGACGCATTCACCATTGTCACATACCAATCCGTTGTCACAAACCACATCATCGCATGGGTCCGGGTCATTACCGAATCCAACAGACCCATCAGATTGATACATATAATTAAATGAAAAACCATTGTTTGACCACGGATTCACCTGGGTGATTTCCAAAACGGCATAACTTTGAGTAGTACGAGTATATACAACCCAAACATTTCCGACTGTAAGAGGCTGACCGCCATTTCCACCGAGCCAGTCCCAGGAAACGGTGGTCCAATTAACGTTGGGATCATCAACCGTTGGGACTTCTGACACCTCATCAAGAATACCATTCACGGCATAATAATAAAGGTCACTTGGGTCAGCAAATGGCACTGTACCATAAAAGCCGCCTTCATTGCCAAAATTTGTACCTTCATTACCAGTAATCATCACATCCATCCCAGTGGGATTTCCGCTGACGGCGCCTGATGCAAAATGAAAGTATAACGAATCGGGGTGGCTGGAAATACGCCCATTGCCGTAAACCACATTGCGACTGGAATTATCTGCAAATGTGAAAGTTAGAGAAATTAAAACCAGAATTAATACTTGGCTTTTAAAATGCGTCATTATTACTCCTTTGTAAGAATATGTTTTCAATCAATATTGACAATTCGTTGTCATTGGTTTCCAAATTATCAAGGGTTAACTAGCCGCCCCTTGATGCGGGTGGGTTCGTTTTAGTTAATGAAATCTGTGATAATAAACAAGATCATATGATCTTGTGTTTTCGTGCAATTTCCACTGCTTGCATTTTATTATTAACATGCAATTTTTCGTATATATTTGCAATGTGTTTGCGGACTGTTGTTGGAGCAATGAAAAGTATTTTGGCTATTTCTTTGTAATTCAGCCCATTACAAATATGTTCAAGTACTTCTGTTTCCCGAGTTGATAAAATTTTCTTTTTTTCAATTTCGTTTGCAGTAGGTAATTCTGCTGTTTGCAATAGTTTTAGTGTTTTATAAGCCACTGTTGGCGAAATAGGTGCGCCGCCATTCATGATTAGTTGGATACCATCATAGAGCTCAATTGTGGTAATTTCTTTTAACAGGTATCCAGATGCTCCCGCTTGGATTGATTGTAAAATTTTGGTATCATCATCAAAAACCGTTAACATAATTATTTTTATATTTGGATAAAGCTGTTTGACGATTGCTGTGGTTTCAATTCCATCCATTTCAGGCATCTCGATGTCCATCAAAATAACATCAATATTTGAATCATTTTTTAAGTGATCAAGAAGGTCTGTGCCGTTTTGCCCGCGGAATTGATACTTAATTTCATCAGGATAGGATTTTAATTTTTCGATTACCTCCTGAGCTAGAAATTGATTATCTTCGGCAATTGCGATATTAATTTTATTTGTCATTACAGCATAAATTATTGTTTATCTAAATGAGCAACCAATACTACATATGTACTATTTTTAGGGATTACTTCGATATTCATTTTTGGCTAGATTGAGGAATTATCTCCTGACACCAGGCCATCAAAAAAATTTATTGTTTAAAAATTCCACCCCCGTCCTTCGGACACCCCCGCCAGCGGTGGACAGCAAGGTGATAGTATGATCTCATTGCTTGTGTCTTAAAAGGAAAGTTAATATGTTTTTCATTTTAAGGTGCACAAGAATTTAATTTCCACTCAGTAACATCTGACCATGAAACTTGTGTTCTGGCAGCATGAAAATTTAAATTAGTAAAATCTTTCATTTATCAATCTGAGGAAGATGTTTGAGCGAAGTATCAGGTAAATCTTAATGGTGTATCACTGATTATTTTTTAGGAATTTGTATTGAAAAAGAAGTTCCTGTGGCTGGTGATCCAATAGATAATTTTCCTTCTAATTTCTTACATCGGTTTTTAATATTTGTTAATCCGTTTCCGTATTTCAATGTTTTGCGATCGATACCGATGCCATCATCTTCAATGGTAATGCAGATTTTATTTTGGGTCTCAGATAATGTTAAAGTTATACAATTTGCCTGAGCATGTTTAATTCCATTTTGAATGCCTTCCTGGATAATTCGGAACAAGTTCAGCATTGTGGTGGAGTTTATTGGGATTATGTTCTTTATCTGATCATTTACAATAATTTCAGGTTTTGTGATTACCTTTTGCAGTTTTTGTCTCAATTCTTGAATCTTTAGAATGAGAAGTTTGGTATCACCATTATCCTGCTTTAATGCCCATATCGAATTTCGTAAATCATCAATGGATTCTCTGCAAAATACACCTATATCGACTAATTTCTGATTCAGGTGTTCATCATGTTTTATTGTAGTTAGATTATCCAGTGAGTTGATCATGAAAGTTAGATTTGAACCGATATTATCATGAAGTTCGCTGGACAGCTGCAATTTCTCTTCGGTCAGTTTTTGTTGTAATTCAGCCTGTTCCTTTTGATTTTGCAACTGCAATTTATGCTGCTTGTGTGTCATTTTTATTTTATTATTTCTATATATGATATAGAAGCTAATAGAGATCAATAAAATAAATAGGAAAGCTGTAGTTAGCTGTAATGATCGATTTCTTAATGCGAGATTTTTTTCTGAAAGCTGACGATCCTTTTTTTCAGTCTCATAGGCAATTTCTAATTCAGCAATTTTTTCGTTCATTTGAGTATTTAACTCGTTTTCCTTATACTCCAAATACTGTTTCTGATTGGCTAATGCATCTATATAATTTCCTGTCAATTCATATAATTCAGCTATTTGCTGGTAAGAATATTGAACCAAATAGGCATAGTTTAGATGTTTCCCTTTCGTAATTGCCTGTTTATAATAATTTATAGCCGTATCAAAATCTTCCATATTCTGATAAATATCCGCATGGTGCACAAGGTTCTCAGCCCGGCCGAAATCACCTTGCTCCTTACTTCGAATTGAATCAGATTCTGCTAAGTATTCGAAGGCTTTATTATATTGACCCTGAGCAGCAAATAATTCTGCCAACTTATTCAAACTATATGGGATGCCAACACTATCTGCGAGTTGTCGCTTGAGCACCAATGCTTTTGAATAAAAATAGAATGCTGAGTCAGATTTTTCTTCCAAGAGTTTTAGCACGCCATAATTATCATATAAGGTAGTTAGGTTTTGATTCAGGTCATATTTCTCAGCGATTGAAATTCCCATTCTCATATATTTATTTGCAGAGGTCATATTTCTGCGTTTGAGTCCGTAACCGTATCCTCCGTAAGCAGAACTTAGTTTATCATAATCCTTTAACTCTTCAAAGATTGTGGCTGCTTTTAAAAATGCTGAATTTGCTTTATCATGTTCTCCACTAATACCAAGAGCTAATGCCAACTTATCTAATGCAACGGCTTCGCCATATTCATAGTTAATGCTTAGGGAATTTTCCACATTTTTCTCGAAAGTTGTGATAGATTCTTGTAGATGTGAGATGATATATTGATATTGAATTTGATTGATTGAATCAATTTGAGCAATGGTGGATTGTGAGAATATTGGGCTGATAAACATCAGTAACCCCAAAATATTAACAAAGATGAAATATGACATGTGCGCCGGGATATTATTAAAATTTGATTTGTGATTTCATAAGATGGGAGAAATTTACTTGTAGCCAGTACTATTTTCAAACATATCTGCAAGATTGAAAAATGTACTATACCTGAGTTTAATTCGTTGCCAAATTATGATTTATGAATTAGGAACGCCGATCAACGATTTAATAATTAAAATTCAATCACTAAACCGCATAATACTATATCATAACAATAATATATTGCAGTATTTATGCAACTATATTTATATTAATACCGAAATTATTTCTATTATTTAGAATTTTACGAGAGTTTTTATGACTGCTTTTCCTATTATCTTCAAACCGACCGACGGATTTTCTCCATCATTAGATATACAATTAAACAAAAATACACAATGGGTTGAATTCGTTTCACATATTGTCCAATTTGGCGAATCTGATGTACCTGAAACGCATGATCAACTCAACCAATTATTACAATTTGAAGGGGATCCCACGAGACGGGCTATTTTGCTCGCCGGTATTGGTAGATGTTATATCCATGAGGGATATTTTTTCAAGGGAGCTCAAACGTTGGGTTATGCACATTCCATTTTACCAGATAAAAGTACAAATGAACGTGCCTTTATTCTTTTGGAGATGATTGCATTCCTCGCTATTAACGGACAGCATGATTTGTCGTTATTACTTTTAGAAAGAGTTCCCCACCTCACTTCAATGGAATACCTCCTCAGATTGGCTGATTATTATGGTGCCGTGCACAAAACACGGAGTGGTTCACTTGAGGATGTTCAAGAGTTATTAAGTTCGGTAACCTATTTTGAGAATATCCAACTCCATTCCACAGTTGCATATCATTATAAAAATATCGGTAATGTTTATCGGAAGTTTTCTGAATTCGATCTGGCGAATGACTATTATGATCAGGCAATTCAAATCAGTAAAAAATACAATTACACCCATATCGAAGCGGCAGTACAACATGATATTGGTATGCTGCATTTCCGACAGGGAGATTTTAAAAAGGGGCTGCAGACCCTTGAGCGAACTTTAGAAATTGCTGAAAATCATTATACCCGAAGCTTCATTCATGCCAATATGGGTTTCATTCTCATGCGCAAGAAAAGAATTGACGAAGCAACCCGCCATTTTCAAAAATCATTAAATATTGCCGTAAATAGTGGTATTCATCATATGATTGCCGGCTGTGCTTATTATCTTGGTGAATGCCACAAGCAGACTGAAAATATAGAATTGGCAAGTTATTTCTACCGGAAAGGATATGAAGCAGCCACCGAATTGTTGAAACAGCATTTTCCATATTCAGGAGATAGAATGTTGGCCGTTGAGGGTTATAATAATTTTCTTGCTGATCATCAGGATATTTCCATTTCACAATCACCCATAGACGATTTCTCATTCGCAATAGATAAATCACTAAAAGAAATTCGTGGACTTTTTCAAAATATCGTGTTGGAAAATATTGTTCGGGAGTCTGGTTCGGTTAGTACAGCCGCGAAGAAGATGGAAATGTCAGAACGGACACTTTTTAGTGTAAGAAAGCGGACTGCTGAGTATGCAATCGATCAAATTCCAATCTCGGTAAAATCTTTTCTAACAAAAAATCCTGATCTAAAATGGAAAGAGTTAAACCAAAAATTCGAATCAACAATTCTATCGTTTCTTTATAGTAAATATGGTGTAAACAAAAAAATCCTTAGCAAAAAATTGGAAATCAGTTATGCCCGCACTCTGCAATTAACAGCGGGATTTGAAAAGCATCTCGCTTATGCAGATATCCAATAAAATATATTTTTACAGATTTCAAGGAGTCTAACATGAACGCATATAAATATTTCAGAAATACCATCCTGATGGTTTGCTTATCGGCAATTTATTCGCAGGAGATTATCACAGTACAAGGCACGGTGATATTCAGTCCAAATTTAATGGAATGCAATTGCAATCAATTCATACTTGAACCAGATGAGGGATACCCGGAAATTGCCCTGGGTATCGATGTAACCGGAATGGTGGTAGCCCAACAATATCTGGGGCAACATATACAGGTGACAGGCGAAGAGGGATTCTGGAATTGTTTTGATCTCGATTTCAACTTATGCAATGAGCAATATGCTATGACACTGGATGAAATTAATATTATGGGTTGTACCGATCCTGAGGCATTTAATTATAATCCAGACGCAACCTTGGATGATGGTAGCTGTGATTATAATAATGAAAATGATCTGCAAGTATTACAAGATATTATTGATGTCAATGACTTCATTTTCACGCCAGAATCCTTCGGCGAACAAGAGTGGGATAATGGAAGACTCACCTATTTCAGATATCATGCATATATGGGTCCCCCTATAACAATTCTTCCAGAAAGTATTGGATTGCTAAATAATTTAGAGACTTTTCACCTAGGCAATAACCAACTTGTGGATTTACCAGACTCTTTTGATTTGTTAGTTTCATTGATAAATCTTTCAATTGGGCAGAATTTATTTCTAGAGTTGCCTGCAATAATTTGCGATCTTCCAAATTTGGTCAGCCTTGAATTTGGCTATAATCAACTAGTTGATATACCCAATTGTATTGGTTCACTTACCAATTTAGAAACACTAGCAGTGTCTAATAATTATATTGATCAATTACCCGATTACATTGAAAATCTTATTAATCTTGAGTACTTTGATGCATCTAATAATGAACTGACAGAGTTACCGGAGACTATAAATCAATTAATCAATTTGAATCATTTAGAAATTTCAAACAATCACATTTCTGAACTTCCTTCCAATATAGGTGAAATGGAATCACTGGTAGGAATAAACTTGGATTCAAATAATCTTATTGGATTACCAATATCATTTTCTGATTTAAACATGTTGACCTTTTGCAATCTCAGGAACAACAATATACTTGAATTACCAGAGAATATTGGTAACCTGATCTCCCTTCAGCAACTGCTTGCAAGAAACAATCAATTAAACCAAATTCCAAGTTCAATAGGAAATTTAACTGAGTTATACTCGTTAGAGTTATCAGGTAATAATCTTATCAGCTTACCGGAGAATATTGCCAATGCTTCTATAATAACTTTATCGCTTGAGTCAAATAATTTGACAACTTTACCTGATGCAATTGGAAATATTCAGAATCTACAAGGCTTAGAAATTGCATGGAATTATTTGTTTTGTCTTGATGACGAATTGAGTGTTGATTTAATCCCTGAATACCTTTTGGATGGCAACATTGAAGAAGTATTTGGATTGTACCAACAATCCTGTCCGCCACTTGAAGGGTGTATTGATCCTCAATCATTGAATTATAATCCTGATGCTGCAATAGATGATGGTAGTTGCATATATCTAGAACCATCTACAATCCAAATCTGGTTAGACAGTGAACTAGTTGATGATCAGATTAGGTATGATGTGATGTGTGCCAATGAGGTGCCAGTTTCAGGATGGCAGTTTGTAGTCAATGGTGCCAGTAATATGAGTTTACCGGGAGGTGTCCCAGGACAATTTGTTATCTCGGTGACAGATTCAATATCGGTTGGTTTATCATTAACAGGTTTAGAAATCCCCCCGGGAGAAGGATCACTATTTAGTTTTTATTCTGACAGCGAGCCCACTGGATTTTCATCAATTATCTTCTCAAATAATCTAGGAAATTCTATTCCAATAATCACAGATTGTGAAGATGATGAATTTCAATGTGGAAATGGTGAATGTATCGGTACCGATCTGCTTTGTAATGGTACTGATGATTGTGGTGATAACTATGATGAAAATACCTGTCTTGATAATATAAATTGGATTGAGTGCGAAGTATTTGATGTGCTGACGATTGTACATATTGTTGAGTTTATTCAATCACCAACCTCTTATGGCGAAGTATGCGAAAATAGTGATGCAAATGAAGATGGTTTAATCAATATTTTAGATGCTATGACAATTCTTGGTTGGATTTTAGGAATTGGATCGGAATATAACGGTCCAGTATGGCATATTTCCACCGATGGTTCTGATGATATAGGTGACGGCAGTGAAGAATACCCCTTTGCATCAATTCAGCTTGGTATTGATTCAACTGTTGATGGAGATACAGTATTGGTTCAACCAGGTTATTACCAGGGAAATATAGAGATAAATGATAAAAATATTCTTGTCGGATCCATGTTCATTTTTTCTGAAGATTCAATAGATATAATCAATACAATTGTAACCGGTGAGGATAATATTTCAGTTATCAATTTTACAAATATCGAGATCTCACAGCCTGAATTAAGGGGCTTAACAATTACAAACAATATTGATTTTACAACTCAAAATCTTATAATAATCGAGGGTTGTTTATCGACAATAGTATCAAATTGCATTATAAAAAGATATCCAGAATCACCTAATCGTCCAACTGGCATCTGGTCATTCAATTCAAATCCTATAGTAAAAGATTGTATAGTAAATGATTGTGGGATGGGATTACTACTTGAAAACGGTAATGTACAAGTTCAGAATGTGATAGTATCTGAATGTAACTCTCATGGTGTAAGAATTATGGATTCATATGCCGTCCTCCAGGACTTGATAATAAGCGATAATATAACTAGCTGGAATTTTGGAAGTATGTCAATAGGCTTTAGTGAAGTAATAATAAAAAGATCATTATTTGCAAGAAACGATGGAGGGATTTATACAAGTGCATTAGTTATTGGTGAAAGTGATGTGACACTTGAGAATTGTACTTTTACACAGAATACAAGTACTGCTGAAGGGGGAGTAATTTATGTAAACCCATCTAGTACGGTGGAGGTTAATAATCAGATACATTGGGGAAATACTGGATATCAGTTTAAAATCAGTGGAGAATCAACCATTTCAATTAATTTTAGTGACATCGAGGAGGGTCAATCCGATATTATTGTTGTTGATGATGCACAATTGTACTGGGGGGATAATAATATTGAAATAGACCCCCTTTTCATAGATCCCGAAAATGGCAACTTTCATCTCCAATCCAACTCCCCTTGCATTGATGCTGGTGACCCTTATTCACCCTTAGATCCCGATGGCACCATAACAGATATGGGTGCATACTATTACCACCAAACAGAATTTGATTGCGGATATGGTGATTATAAAATGATGGCGGCTTTGATATATTGGACATCGTTGCATTAGTCACACAAATACTCAGTTTCGAAACACCAACTGAAATAGAGTTGGCTTGTAGTGACCTGACTGGAGATGGTAACATCGATATTGATGATTATCCATGTATTTCTGGCTTTCCAGAATTTGATGAAAATACTGATTTATCTACCAGGGAATTGATTGAATTTACCGTTGTTGATACAATTGCATATAGTTCAAACAATGAGTTTGTCATTCCAATTGATATAACTGTTCCCAGCGGTTCTTATTTAGAAGCTTTTGGATTTGATCTGGTTTTCCCTGAGCTGTCTGCATTTGATTCAGTTTACGTTAATGAAGGACTACCACAAGAAGAGGGATTCCTGGTTTCGATTAATCACCAAAATAATCGCATTCGGACAATATCATTCACCTTCGTTTATACAGCGATCGATGATTATATTGGGAGGCTATTTGATGTCCATTTCACCACAACCGGACAACTTCAGACAACCCCTGTTATCATCGAAAATATTCATGTGAATGGCGGTTGTACTATTGGACATACTGCCGTTGGAAATGATGGGATGCTGGGGGTAATTGATTCAACAAGAACAGTGTATCTGGAACCGGCAATAATGGGTGAAGAATATTCAGAAATTGTTGAATTTCCTTTTGAACCAGAGGAAGGATTCTTTGAATTCATTTCTGTGCCTGATTGGCTGAATATCGATGCCGGATTTGAGAGTTCCTATCAATTGACAATAACGGGTATTCCCCCT
>Ga0233429_1002179_pt1 | contig 20955 bp, 24 predicted proteins | sample SI_118_April2016_3_FD_179879 | JGI IMG/M metagenome (GOLD analysis project Ga0233429, IMG submission 179879) | Seawater microbial communities from Saanich Inlet, British Columbia, Canada - SI_118_April2016_135_MG | ecosystem: Environmental > Aquatic > Marine > Inlet | place: Canada: British... | reverse complement strand
CTATAGCGCTATTCAAAATTGATACACATATGCTCAGATAAATTAACACACTACTTTTGTTTGCAATTTCAATGTTGCAGCATTTTTTTCACACATATCTAACAGCTATTTAATTATAGCAACAACAAATACCATCAGCGAAATCTATAAAAAAGATTGCAAAAAAGAAGTGGGGGGAATAACTATTGGGTTGCATATAGATCTTTTAAAAAAAAGACACCCAAGAGAAATTCCCCTTGCAAATACCATATCATATAAAGGTCAGTTTACAAGAGTATTATAAAAATTTTGACAAATGGCCGATTCCTGATTTTTCAGACAAATGCCTTATTTGTGGCGGCGCCAATTGCGCATGTTACCTTGGCTGCTACATCCGAACAGCAATTTGCCCTATAACAGGATTCTTTGTGCATGATTTACCTGTTTTGCGTTTTCTTTGTAATAGAAAAGGCAACACGCTAATATGTGACCATGTGACGTTTTCTTTGCTGCCACTTATGCTTGTCCCATACCGCCGATTATCACTCAAATTCATGGTGCTGGCAGTATGGATCAGAGTGAGCAGGCATCTGAGTTTAACCGGTGCCCTGGGCAGCATAGAGGATGAGCTGAATTATCTGGAGGATATTGCAGATTTTATCAATATCAGCACCATGATGTCATGGGAACGTATGATCCTTACGGCTGTAACACTGCTTTTATCAGGCCATATAGACACACTGTCTCACTCTCAATACAAACAACTGCAAGACCGCAAAGGGTTGATCCATTTTTTAGAAATTATCATTCACCATAGGTCCATGCTCAGTAATCACCCGATACGGGGGCCGGATGCATTTGCCTGGGATTTTTATCAACAATCCGGTGAAATAAATCAATGCGCTCCCTTTTTGTTCGGCCTGGCATCTCAACATAGGCGGTAACTGTCAAGGTTGCGAACTGGGTGAGGTCTTGCCTGGGAAGTCTGCTGGTGTTTTCCTGTTTGCTTAATATTCCTCATATCCCTTTATTGTTTGCCTGGCATTTGATGTTTTATCATACTTGCCGATTATTTTATCCTTTCCACACTGGCTTGCAAGCCGCATTTCATACTTTTCTATTATGATTGACCGCAAAAAATCAGATACACTTTGACAAGGACAAAAAATGATTGAACAGATAGAAATCTCAAGTTTGGACCTGCGATATGAATCTTTTCGGTTGAAATCCAAAAAGATCGAAAACACCCTGCTTGCTTCCATTATCAATCATGGCATTCAAGAACCGCTTAAGGGAGTTGATGCCGGGGATGAGGTCCATATTCTTCTTGATGGCTTTAAACGTTACAGATGTGCCAAAAAGCTTGATATCAGGATTGTGCCCTATCATTCTTTTGGCAGTGACGAGCCCCTTGGTGTCATCAAGCTGATCCGGATGTCAAACGCCAGACCTCTGACGATCCTGGAACAGGCAAAAATGATTGAGGAACTTCAAAAGATTCATGGTATGGCGACTGCTGATATCGCTGGCCTTCTTGAAAAAAGCAAGGCATGGGTAAGCATGCGAGCAGGGATTTTCAAGGAAATGAGCAAGTATGTGATGAAAAGGGTCTTTACCGGCGACTTCCCTGTCTATTCATTTATGTACACCCTACGTCAGTTCATACGTATGAACGCAAAAACAGATATAGATGATTTTGTAAAAGCAGTTGCCGGCAAAGGATTAAGCATTCGTGATATTGAACTGCTTGCCACGGGTTTTTTCAAGGGTTCAAAAGACCTGCGGCAGCAGATTAAACAAGGAAACATTGCCTGGGGATTGTCCCGGTTAAAAGAATCGGCATCCCGGACAACAGAATGTACAGCCGCAGAACAAAGCATGCTCAGGGATCTGGAAGCAGTACAACGATATATGCAGAAAGCCACCTATAAGGTCAAGGACGACAGGCTGGGCAATGATGCCTTTCATGCCCAGGCAGGCCTTCTTGTTCAGGAGATTATCAGATTTATGGACAGCTTCAGCCTTGCAATGGAGGCTTTGTATGATCAATGCAAACAAGCGTAAAGCCATTTTTCTTCTGCATAATGAAGGGATGGGTGTCCGGGAAATATCCCGCAAGCTTACAGTCAGCATCAATACGGTCCGGAAAATCATAGACCAGAAAGGTGAACTGCCTGAGACCACAAGGCGGGATAAAATTCATATCGATTCGGTGCTTCTTCAAAGGCTTTATAAAAAATGTGACGGTTATGCCCAAAGAGTCCATGAGATCCTTGAAGAAGAAAAGGGGATCGCCATTGGTTACTCCACATTGACACAGAATTTACGGGAACTTGGTTTGGGGCATTCGAAAAATGAACGTTGTGATCAAAGGCCGGATATACCTGGCGCTGAAATGCAGCACGACACGAGCCCCTATACCGTAAAATTTGGGACAACCCGGATCAATGTCCAAGGCAGCATTATTTATATGAGATACTCAAAAGTGAAGTATTTGAAATTTTACCGTTCGTTTAACCGGTTTGTCATGAAATGTTTCATCCATGAGGCATTGACCTTTTGGGAATATGCCGCTCCCGGATGTATTATCGATAACACCAATCTGGCCCGTCTTCGGGGGACCGGTAAAAATGCCGTCATCGTCCCTGAGATGAAGCAGTTTGCCAGACAATACGGATTTGAATTTATCTGTCATGAACTCGGCCACGCAAATAGGAAGGCGGGCAATGAAAGAAGTTTTTATACTGTAGAAACCAATTTTTTCCCTGGCCGCAGGTTCGAAAATCTGGAAGACATGAACCAACAGGCTTTTGAATGGGCAACGATAAGGATGGCCAACAGACCTATGAGCAAAACCAGATTGATCCCGGCAAAAGCATTTGAGCATGAACAGGCATTTCTTAAAAAATTGCCGCCGTATGTCACGCCCCCTTATCTTGCCCATGAAAGAGGGACAGATCAGTATGGATATGCTTCTGTTGGCGGGAACTTTTACTGGGTACCCGGAAAAACACGGTTTAACGTCAAGGTTCTGCAGTTTTGTGACCATATTGAAATTTATTATAAAAGAAAAAAGCTGGCACAATACGATTTACCTGCGGATGGTATCAAAAATAAAAAGATCAGTCCCAAAGGAGAGCCAAAACCGAAATATCAGCCAAACAACCGGAAAAAGCCCACAGCGGAAGAGGAATGTACTTTACGCTCTCTGGCACCTGAAGTGAATGCCTATCTGGACTTTGTTCTTACCATGAAGGGAAAAACCAGACACGGATTTGTCCGCCAATTGTACAGCCTGCATAAAAAAACAGCCCTGCCTTTGTTTGCCAAAGCCGTAAAACGGGCATTGAAATACAGAGTCAAAAGTGTGAACACCATTGAAAATATTGTCCGGCTTCTTTTAAGACAGTCGAATTATCAGATGCCACTGCCTGAAATCGATGGTGAGTTTAAAAAACGGCCGGCATACCTTGACGGCCGATTTACAGATGATGTGGATCTGTCCATTTATGTGCGGACTTCAGGTGATAACGAGGAATAACCATGGATGAAGAACTTGATAAAATGCTTAAATATATTGGCCTCAGAGGCCTGCTTGCCAACTGGGATCATTATATGGACGTCGCTAAGAAAGGTAATTTTTCACCTGTCCGGCTGTTAATGTACATTATTGAGCAAGAGTACAAGATCAAACAGGAAAATGCCAGGAAGCGAAGAATCAGTCATGCCAGGATACCGGAACCCTTTGTGATAGAGACCTTTCCTTTTGACAGGCAGCCAAAATTGAATAGAAAAAAGATCCTGTCCATCTATGATTCTTTAGATTATATTTTAAAACCGCACAATGTTATCTGGATAGGTCCGACCGGTACAGGAAAAACGGGTTTAGCAACAGCCTTTCTCACCCAGGCAATAGATAAGGGATACAGGGGAAAGTTCGTCCTGTTCCCTGAACTTGTGGAAACGCTTTACCAGTCCATAGCTGATCATACGGAAGCCAAGGTGTTGAAAGCATTTGCTTCCTATGATTGCCTATTGATAGATGAACTGGGGTTTATTGAAATAGATCCTGTGCAGGTGGGTTTGTTCTTTACTTTAATGCATAAAAGACACAAGAAAAAATGCACTTTGATCACCTCAAATCTTGGGTTTGAGCAATGGGGAACTTTTTTGAAAAGCCCTCAATTGACTGCGGCCCTGCTTGACCGCTTAACGGAATACAGCCATGTGATTAACATGAAAAACTGTGTGAGCCTGAGATCAAAGCTGGGGACAATTTAACAGGCAGGCTTTGCTATGGCAGGTTCCCGTTATACCAGGCAGAAACTATTTGCCCTTCGTAATCATATCCCAATGAACAGGGTGATTGAGGCTTTGTCCATTTCTTTATCCAGCCAGGAAGGGCAATATCGTTTCTGCTGTCCTGTCTGCAATAATTTCAATACCGGCATCAATCCAAAAACAAATCTGGCTCGATGTTTTTCCTGCCAAAAAAATTACAACACCATTGATCTTGTGATGACCATCAAACGCTGTGGATTTATTGATAGTGTCACTTATCTTGAGACATTAAAGACGGATATCGAGTTCCCTGTGATAAAGCCTGCTTGTTCCACAGAGGACGTCAGACAAAATAAAATGGTCCCCATCAGTGACATTTTTAAATCCCTGGCATCACCTGGTAACTCTTCATTTGCACCTTCTCAAAAACGTAAGGACCAAACCATCATTGAACTCCAAAAAAGGGTCTCTGATCTGGAACACCACGTCAAAGCGCTCACGGAAAAAATAGCATTGATCGAAAGGCCATAGCGAATCTCTACTGACTTACACGGATCTGCAAGGTAGCTGGCTGTAGCGGGGCTGGCTGTAGCGGGGTTTTATTTTTAAATTCTTTGGCGGGGTAAACGCTTGCCTATGTCAGCCAACGTATCAATTTATCAAAGTAGAACTGTATCAATTTATCTAAACGTTATAGTGTGTTCTTTTGATTGGTACAAAAACAGAATTGTAATAAGAATAGATTTGGTTATCACTCCTCCTGACTCACCAATCCTCGATTTTGAAAAAGATTTTTTGAAAAATTTATGTGTGGTAATCACAAATATAATTAGAAAAACAAAAGACGAAGAAAACTTTATGTTGTGGGGATATAAAATAAAAGGATATCCCACAGAGGAAGACATAAAAAATCATATAATGATAAAAGTTGATATCTATAATGATAGTTCTATGAAAAAAATAATTTTATCATCTCAAAGTGATAAAATTAGTAAAGAAATATTGTTTAGTGAATAACAAACAAGGATGATGATATGAAAAAAATATTGATATCTATAATTTTTACAATCTTGATTACAACCAGTGTCTATTGTAGTGATAGTTATAAATGTGTTGTCAAAGAAACATATACCATTAGTGAACAAGGAATTTGGGAACAAAAAGAAAATAAAAACCTTAACCTAACAGGTAAAGAATTTGTTGTGAATAGAACAACAGGTTATATTTCAGGACCTTTGAGGTTAAAAAACTATACTTTTGATGTAAAACCAAAAGTTCTACACAAAGGATCAAATGAAAATTCTCTCAAAGTGATAACCATAGATACCAATGGATCAATAGTTTATGTCCAATATCTATATGTTCAATCTTTTAACACAACAAAAGAAAAACCATTTTATTTTGTTGATGGAAATTGGTCTTATTGTGGAACCTGTTTAGAATTCTAAATTTATTTTATATTTGTTAATTTTAGACCATTTTTAACAAAATGAAGTTTGAACTGATAGAAACCAAATCATAGGTGATATTATGAAGAAAATTTTGTTATCTGTATTTTTTACAATCCTTATTACAAATTCTGTATATTGTGAACCATCAAAAAAAATTCACCATTTAATAAGTGATTCTGTCAGTATGTTGGATTGGGGTATTTATAGGTGTGAACAAAGGTTGTTAAAACAAATTGAATCTTTGAAACCCCTAATTGGAAGGAAATTCAAAGTTAAAGTCCAAGATATATCGACAAAAGGGTTTATAGATTTTAATTGGGATTCAGGGTTAATAGTTTTCAATATCAAAATTGTCCTTCCTAAAAAAGAATCATACAAGGTTGATTATATGAAAGAGATGTCAAAACAAATGAAATTTTCGATTCTTTTGACTAAAACCCAATACATTGATTATTTTAACCATACAGGTTTTAACAGGGGAGGGAGTGGTATTGATGAAGAAATATCAGATTTCTTAAAAATTAAAATTGATTTTTTGTATATAAATCCAAAGGAAAAAAGTGTTTTAAAGGGGTATAAAGAATTTAATTCAGAAAGTATGTTCAATTCCAACCAAATTTTGTTCAGTGAGTAAAAGGTTGAATAGGTGATTTGACAAGGTTGAAGGTATCAGATTTTCTTAATAAAAACATAGGTGATACTATATCCCTGATTGAAGGGAAGACAGGTACCAGCCGGGCGAGAATTTTGAACCTTTCACAAGCTGATTCCAACTGTTTGGCACCAAATTTGAAACAAACCTGATATAGGACAATCCCTTGCGTTTAACGGCTATAGATTTTGATTTACCCACATATCAACAAGGGTTAAACAGAGCTTAAATTGAATGAAATCAATAGTATATAGTAAGGTACAAAGGCAGTATCCATCCATAAAGTTTCCCCGTATTCATTACCGTAGCACTTCTACATTTCCCTCTTTCCCAGTTAATTTTTATTAAAAAGGATTTTATATAAGTTTTGGTTTGAGGTAGGGTTGGAGGACTTATGGAGACAATACCAGGCTATTTTGAAAACTAATTTGTCTTGCACCACTATTTGGGGTACTGTGATTTTTAGTATGAAAATTAAAATGGTGGGTGTTTTTGATCTAAAACGGCTATCAAGTTAAATCCATGTTTAAAAAATTAATATTTTGGGGTACAAATTAAATGAGCTTATGGCTAGAAAGTTTATCATATTGTTTGTATGATTATGAAAACGAAACTGAATTAAGCGCTAAATGCATTTTATCCCACCTTTCAATGGATATCCCTCGTTCCTGGTGGGAGAAAGCATTGGAAACAAATAGTATTCGGGACAGCCATGCCAGCATCCTTCACGATTTGTTAAAAGATTTGTTAAAAATATCAAGATTAGATGGGGAAATTAATTCTGGTATTCTCGTGGCACTGGCTTTTGCTGATAAAAAAGGAACGGACCCAACATATGGTTCTGTTGATAGTCCATATTCTATTGAAGAATATTTAGATAAAGCAAAGAAAATTTTAATAGATCGACCAGAATTAAGCAAATTGGGGATACTGATTGATAATGCAGAAAAATGATCGCCCTATTCAACATCTTATTGGAACGACTGGCTTTCTTAATTTATTAAAATATTTTTTAATGACGAGGCAAAAAAAATGATAACTTTACACAACATATTTGAAATATACGGTATCACACCAAAAACTGTAAAGCTGGTTCGACATAGCAATAAGGAAATTCCTATCAGGGAAACATTCCTTAACGATCTTCTACGTTTCGAGATGTATCAGAGTTTTCAAATGCCTAAAAAATTTGGGTCCGCTGCTGCAATAGCCGTATTTGCTCCATACCATAAAACAACGGCAATTTTTTTAGGTTTGTGGGATATAAAAAGATGCATTGAGAGTTCTGATTTTACAGAGAGAACAAGAGTCCTGCTAGAGAAATATAATTTACCCACGGATTGGTATAATAACCATGTTAAATATGATCTTAAAAAGAATCCGGTTATTGATGATCTATCCGAAAGATTAATCATTGAATGGGGCGGTGCCACAGTTGCCTGGGTTCAATCAAAAGATAAAGTGGTCGTGGAAATTAAAGGGGAAAAATCTATCGGTGATTTCCAATCTTTCAGCCTCATAGATTTGAGTTTTGTTGAGCTTAAGAATATAATGCAATTCCCAGATTCAAATCAAACTTGGGTAACAGCCCTTTCATCTGTTAATGGCATCTATCTGATTCAGGACAAACTCTCGGGGAAATTATATGTTGGGTCAGCCTATGGTGGGAATGGGATTTATGGTAGATGGGCAAACTACGCTCAAGATGGTCACGGGGGTAACAAGAAATTAAAACCATTAGATGCTGATCATTTCCAATTCTCCATCCTTGAAATTCTTTCAGCCACGACAACGGCTAATGGTGTTATCGAATGTGAAAATAGATGGAAAGAAAAACTTGGTACCCGGAAATTCGGGCTCAATAAAAATTAAAACTGGACCCGGCGTAAATCATGAAAATTCAACAAAAGCAAGGGGATAAAGGCAGCTTAAAATGGATACAAACCCTTGTTAATAAAAATAGCGATCTATTGAACGAGAAAATAAAAATTCACATAGGAAATGATTCCTTTGAGATTCAATGGCTTTCACCCTTAAAACATGACAACTATGCTGAATACCGTGATAAAGATTTCTTAAAAATTTTGGGGTTACAGAATTTCAATAATAAGCTTTCCGAATTCTGGCCAGAAAGAGGACCACAGTGGGATGCATTAGGGAAAAGCAATAGTAACCATTATTTCCTTGTTGAAGCAAAGGCAAATATTCCAGAGATTACCTCCTCCTGTTTTGCCAAAGCTGACGATTCCATAATAAAAATTCAAAGGGGTATTGGCCGCACCAAGGAATATCTGAAGGCCTCGTCCGGCAAAAATTGGTTTGATGGATTTTATCAATATGCAAACCGATTATGTCATCTATATTTCCTACGGGAATTCTGTGGTGTAAATGCATATATGATTTTCATATATTTTTGTAATGATCAAACGCATATCCCGACAGAATATAAGGAATGGACTGGTGCATTGAACCTGCAAAAACATCTTATGTCATTAAAAAGGCATAAGCTTCAAAAGTATGTTATCGATATTTTCATTGATGTAAAAACCATGTAAGAAATCATTGGCCAAATCTTTCATTTAAGCCTCTTTTTAGGCCGTTCTATCGTGGTTATTTCTGATGTGAATATGAATTCCAAATCCTTGCATCAACTCTCCAAACCTGCTAAATTCAAACCACTAAACTATTAAACCATTAAACCACAAAGGGGATTAAGTATGGGCGACCTAAAAGACTACGCCACAATAAAGATCCCAACTGACCTTTATAAAAGCATAAGGAACCATTGTGATGAACTAGGAATCAGATTGGTTGATTTTATTGAAGATAATTTAGAAGAAGGGATCTGTAAAAACGAAGAAAAAATTCTCGAAGCCACAAAAGATACAGAAGAAGAAATAAGAAAGGCTAAAAATGAAGACAGAAAAATAAGAAAAGCTAAAAAAACAGAGGTTATTGACAATTTATCTGATGATTCAAGAGAATTATTTGAACTATTAAAAATTATTCGAATGGAATTTGTAAAAAAAGAAAATATACCTGCTTACTGTATTTTTCAAGATGCGACATTAATAGAGATGGCAAGAGGAAAGCCAACGACTCTTAATGAACTTTTAAAAATTCCTGGTGTGGGAAGCAAGACTTTTGAGAAATATGGTAAACAATTTTTTGAATGTTTAATTGATAATTATAAAGAATAAAAATCTCAAGGGATCTTTATTAAAAATAAAAAAGAAAAATCTACCTGTACAATTTGTTCAGGTGCCAGTTGAACCTGTTCGGGTGCCTTCTTTTGAAAAACTTAATATCGGCTTACCGGCTTTGACACCTGCCTGACACAAGCCTGATAAAGGGTTAAATCTCCTTTTTAAGGGCTGTCTAATTTGATTTGTGTATGTGCATCAGCAAGGGTTAAATCGAATGAAATCAATAGTATATAGTATCGTATAAAAATAGTATCCATCCATAAAGTTTCCCAGCATCCACCCCTTCACTTCCATACCTGGTGTTCACACCTCCAATCCCATAAGGTCTCCGATGAGATGCCATGCACGTTTGTTTCTGTGGTCTGGATGTGGAAATACCGGTGTCGGCAAAACAAAAGTGTTTCATCACTGGAACAGCAAATGATTTTTATGCATCAAATTTAATAAAGTTGGATTTGCTGGGGGAGTCTCTATCTCTAATTATGTTGCGACTTTTTTTGCTACGTGATTTTCTTATAATGATTTTATAAATGGCGTATTTTCTTTGGAGTTTGTATTTTCCCATATACTTGATGATGCCTTTACAAGAATAATTTATCTTGATATTGAATTCTTAACTTTATTTTCAAGCGGTTTGGTTCAGATATTATTTAATTATAAAAAGTAATCGAATGAAATCAAAATTAACACCATATTACATCGATTTAATATACGATACCTGTCTCAAGTCTTTTTGGCGAAAAAAAGCTTTATCAAAGTTTTTACGCCAATGTAAAATTTCAGAATCATCTATAGGATCGTGGGGTCCTGATGAGTCAAAAAGAGATATACTTGATATGCTCTTTGAAAAGCTCCCAAGTTCGGACAATGGCCGAATAGTAATAATGAGGATGGGTAAATTCCTAATGGAACAAAGGACATTCCCTGACTTAAAAAACTGGGAAAATTCTGAAATAATGTTAAAAGAGGCTCATGAAGCAGTTTCTCGTTTACGGATTTATCATAAAAAGCAAGAGGAGCAGATACAATCTGAAGAAGACAAACAAAGAACAAGAGAAGAGTTTCGCAAAAAACAGCAAGAAATTTCACGTTCACAGCTATCGCTACAAAAACTTAACGAACAACTCAACCAACTTGGTCAAAAACTTGGCACGCAGAAAGCTGGTTATGAATTCCAAGATTGGTTTTATGCTCTTTTAAATTTTTCTGAAATAACCAATAGAAAACCTTATGTTCATTCAGGTCGTCAAATTGATGGGTCGCTCACAATTTCTGGTACTACTTACCTCGTTGAGTTGAAATTCACGACAGCTCAAGCCGGAGCACCGGATATTGACACTTTTTATAAAAAAGTAACAAGCAAAGCAGACAACACGATGGGAGTTTTAGTTTCCATATCTGGATATTCCTCTGTAGCAAAGAAGGAAGCCTCTGGAGATAGGACGCCATTGTTGCTGCTTGACCATAGCCATTTATACCTTGTTTTAGGAGGTATTATGGGCCTGGGAGATGTTATTAAAAGAATCCGTCGACATTCTTCGCAGACTGGCGAAGCATACTTGGCCGCAGATCAATTTACAGCATAAAAAGGACTACAAACAGCTTTTGAGCAGATTTCGTTGAAAGCTCGCCTCTCAACTTAATGTTCAAAATACAAATTAAGGTTTGATTTTATTTAGCTGTTGGATAAATAGAAGATTTGAAAGTAAAGAAGGGCATCTCATGCTAACTGAAAATAATATTGTAGATTTTGTAAGCAAATATCTTGAAAAAGATGGGTGCACCATAACCCAAGCCCTCAACACAAAGCAGCAGGGTATCGATATTGTTGCTGAACATCCTCAAAAAGGGTATTGTTTCGTTGAAGCCAAAGGTGCCACTTCATCAAAAAAAGGCAGTAGTCGCTATGGTAAAGAATTCAACTCCAGTCAAATAAGAACCCACATGGGCGTTGCTATACTTAAATCGTTTCAGACGCTACAACTACACCCTACATCACAGGTTGCAATCGCATTACCAAACAATAAGGGCCACCGGGGAATCATTGATTCAATGCAATTACCAATACGTAATTCAGGTATCCGTGTTTATCTTGTCAATGAAGATGGTTCTGTGGAAGTTTACATTTAAGCTCCTGGTGAGCCAGCTCCTAAAACTCCATAAATGAATAAATATTCAGTGAGGAAGATGGGTATACACGATTCGTTTGCCGTGAACTTAATGATTTTTAAGTGACCATTAAGATTCCAATATTGTAGTTGTTCATTGACACGGCTACTTTTGTGGATAAAGGATTTTTTTCACAAAAGATAAGAATTTCGGTTTAGAAACATCTTTTAATTTTTCATATATACTTTCAGATGAATTTGCCACATGAGAAAGGCCCTTTCCAGTATCAAGATATTTGAAATTTCCCTTCCTGGCGATGAGGCTTTTTTTCGACATACCAAGCTTTTCAGCAATCGCAGCAGTATCAAATATCAAATCTTCATCTCCAAATTTATATAAAAAGAATGCTACTACATCATCTTTCTTCGTCCATTGATGCTTTGCCATAATATGCCTTTTCTTTGTGTGGTTTCTGCCAGATTGCCCAATTACAGTTTTGCTATATTCGGTGGTAAAATGTCGTACTGTCCCCCAAATTTTTCATACAACCTCCTGAAGGAGTTCATGGATTTCATTTAGCCAGTTAAGGACTTCTTCTGGGGCTCTGCCTTGAACACAAATATTTCTGATAATAAAAACCAATGGAGGCATCAGTTTAAGATTTCTGACAATCTCCCAACTCATAGCGTCGTCTGTATGAAAAATAACTTTATCCCACCCCGGAAATCCCGCACTACTCACAACTGCTTCACGGAAATTTATCCAAGCACCTTGCAGGTCTGAAAGAATTGTTTTCTCATATCCTGTAGATTCAGTTTGAAAAGCCATCTTTTGAAATAACCCCATTCAATACATGAAATTCAAAATCGCAATGTGGACATACAATCTTTAGCAGCTTATTATTCAAAGGTATTCTCATTTTATTAAGACAATTTTGACACTCAATAATAACCTTTTGAATTTCACCTTTGTCTTTTTTCATATTAAATCTTTTTTTAATTGCGAAAGGTAGAAGAAAAAAGAATAATTTGTATCTGTAAATTTCAAACCATTCAAATTTTTTAAATGTATCGTAATATTCCCAATTGCGATAGTAATATGAAATAATTATAGCTCTTAAAATTGTGGTAGTATTAACGTATCCCAAAAGACAATGTGTGGCTTCAGATGGAGCGTAACCACGCATTAATGTTGGTCCAAATCCCAAATAAGTCGCAGCCAAATCAGTTAGAATCTCGTTATCAAAATTTTCAGGTGGTTTAATTTTATGTTGATAAAGATAATTATGAGTGACTTCGTGGGCCAAGACGGACAAAAAATGTGTCAGATAAAATGAGGTGTCATTTACAATAACTATTTCTCTGTGTTCAGGACCAAAAATTTTGTACAACCCAGCATATTTTATTTCTTCCGTATATGTCGATTTTGTTTCTTCTGAAACCGTTCCTTCCTTATCGCCATAGAAAATTGTTTCCGATTTCCTACCGGCTACATTCTTGTCCTTGAAATGAATTTTAATTGGTGCCAGCAGCCCAAGATAGAATCCCATATGTTCAGCAATTTTTTGTAAGGTACTTTCCTTTTGTTTTGTTGAGCCATTGAAAGCATAGTCTAATTTTTTAGGAAGTGTATATAAATCGTTTACAGAAGTTGGATTGCTGGGAAGATATTTATCGAGAAATAGAAGATACTGTTTGATTTCAAAATGAGTAAGGTCTTCAGCCATATTTTTATTTTCTTAAATTGTAAGCTTCCAGCATCAGATTTTTAATTTTTTCTTGCTGATTTTCGATATCCTGTTTTGTAAGCCGCAGACGATAATTTCTCCAACGCTTGTCATAATCAAGCATATCAATACCAGACGAGGAAATTAGCTCATCGAACTCATCTGTCTTTGGTAATTTAATTTCTAAACGGAGAGCATTCTTTTGTGGTCTACATATAGCAAAATTCAGAGCCTTACCATCAACCCAAAATCCTATATAATACTTGTTATAGCTTTGTTCAATAGATGTTGATGAAAACTCTTTTGCGATTTCAAATATTTTATCAGCAAGTTTAACAGTTTGTGGAGTGCCTCTTTTGGTTTCCCAGTAATTTCTATCTGTAATTTCAGATGTTTCTTCATCTTCATCCAAAAATCCAAGCTGTACTGTATCTAAAACTTTTGTGAAATGAAGCCCAATACCTTCAGAGGTCTCAATGGCAGAAACCTGAATGGCCATTATGGGGATAAATCCGTTAAATAAACTTATCACGTTCAAAAATCGACTCGTTACATCTTCAGCTATTATTACAGCGGTGTGGTCATATTGAGGATACCTTTTTCGTTCAATATCCCAATATTCAATCGTCCTTATGATATGTGATTCATCTGTCGCACCTAATTGGATTTCAACTTCATAGCGGCCATGACCGTCGGCTTCTTGAAGCAAAATATCGAGTCTACCAGCACCGGCATGAATCCTTTCTTTGTCTTTTACAATGATATCACCTAACTTCAGAATTGATGGGTCTTCAGCTATAGCATTATGAAGCCAGCGTTCATCATATTCAGGGTGATTTTTAAGACTTATTGTTTTTAATTTTACATGAGATTTCATTTGAACAGTCCTTCCTCATCATAACAATTATTTAGCATTTGAATTAAATTACAAATCTCTCACATCCACTTCATAATCAAATTTCGAACTCATTTGCTCTATAAAATTTTTAATTTCACTAAAATCTGGTTTGCTAATAAATGCGAACCTTTTTTCACCTGCATTCCATTTAATTTCAAGATAATAACCTTTTCGAAAACTGTTTAGAATTAGCCATATCCCCATTGGCAATGTTAAAATCATCACAACCAAAAATAGACCTTTAATTCTACCTCCATTATTGTAACCCTCAATAAGCATTTTGATGAATAAAAAACCGATATAAGTAAATCCACCTCCCATCAGGACCTGTAATAATGGGTGTTTTGAATATACTCCTTTTTTTAATTTTATTGAACTTATTGTTTCGCGATATATTGAATCCCTAACTTTTTTTTCATCGAATTCTTGAATATAGTTTGAAGAAACTCTCACCCCTGAAAATTCTATGAACTTTATCTCTTGATTTTCCATAAGAAGACCTTTGTTTTCAAAAGTAAATTTTGATAGATGCTATCGCTTTAATAAAAAAATATATAAATGTAAATACCAAATCCTCTTATTTGTTTATTTTGAGTACTCCGTCAGCATACGGACAGTTCAAATTTCCATATATGGAAACTCCATCCACCAAGTATTCCCGAATGCGTACTTTTGCTTAAACCTACACATTCATCAACCTTGAAGAACCTTGCCTGTTAGGGCTTCCCGCATTTTCGTCAGAACAACCCAGTTTTGAAAGGCCGGTTTGTGGCCTTAAAGATATAAAACATAACATTGAAGGAGAAAGAGTTATGACACCATCCAGATCTATTAAAAAGGGTTCCAATCTTACCGTGGAGCCAATTCGTAAAATTAAAGACATCAAAGCGATTGGCAGATTGTTGAAATCCAAACCAAGGGATTACCTGCTTTGGATTACAGGAATAAATAATGGTCTTCGGGCAAAAGATTTGGTCCGAATCAAATATAGTCAGGTGGAAGGAGCCAAACCTGGAACTGTTATTAACATCGTTGAGACAAAAACTGGAAAAGATAATGTGCTGGTGATCAACAAAGCTGTCCACAGAGCTTTACAAGCTTACCTTACAGTTATTGAACCTGCACCAGATGATTTCTTGTTCAAGTCCCGGAAAGGTAACCACCACATATCCAGCCAGAGCGTTGGCCGCCTTGTCAGGTCCTGGACATCAGCTATTAATCTTAAAGGCCGGTATGGAACCCATAGCTTAAGAAAATCGTGGGGCTATTTGCAACGCACACAGCACGGCGCAGGGTTTGAAATCTTATGTAAGCGATACCAGCACTCTTCACCGGCAATCACCATGCGGTATCTGGGAATAGAAAACCGGGAGGTCTGTGAGTTGTTAATGAATGAGATTGGATGATTCAGAAAATAGTTTTCATGAATTCACCGTCCTATCGCCCAAGCTTATATTTCTCAACCCTAAACGTTAGGGAAAATAGCATTTGGACGATAGGACGATAAAATTTTAAATATTCTTGGCAATCCCAACAATTTTATTTAAGATATCCGGTATTTGATCACTAAAATTTTGGAGAGGTTATGGAATCAATAGTATTCGAAAAATTCGGAATTGATAAATGTTTGCATAGAAAATGTGACCAACAATATAATAAGGATTCAATAAAGTTAGCAGTTTGGTTATATGGTGTGATTTTTCTTCATGAAGAAAAACGACATGAAAATGCTGACCCCATTTTGGGACCTTCAAAACACGAAATAATGCTATGGTATGAAAAAACCAAAGGATATATCGGGATAACATGTCCTAAATGTCTTAAAATAAGTTTTTACAAAATGAGAGCCCTTGACATTAAGGAATTTGAAAATTTTCTAAACTCATGGTCGATACCTAACAAAAATGATCAGGATACTAAAAAACAATCATTAAGTTGGGTGCCGGAATTGAATACCTTGAATTTGAGATATTATTCCCCTTTTAGGGGAACAAATGCTGTATTGAAAGATTTTTGCATTTACGATTATGCTTATGATAGGCCGACAGACACTCTTGAATTTTTTGATGATTTAGTAATAAGTGTTGCAGGAGATAATAAGGATTTAGAAAATTCATTTTGTTCATACAACATGACAAATAAAACTGAACCGGCCGGGACCTATATTGGTATTTATTGGTTTGACGAAAAAAGCATAGCTGAAATAATAAACTACGAAAATGAAAAAAGGGAAAAGTTATTTCCTCGTTATCATTATTTCCATGATTTGATGGAGAAAATTGATTCACTCTTAAAGTACAATTATTATATTGGTCAGCAAATTGATCAGGCGTTAGCTGTTTCAGAAGAATGGATGAAGGAGGATTTAAGGAACTATGAATTGCATTACCGAACGAAAGAAGACATAGAAAAACGAAAGAAACAGATTAAAATTGAACACAAAAAATCTTTGAAGTTATTCAATATTTTGATTTCAGATCCTATAGAATTGAACCCTTTTACGAGAGAACCATTGAAAAATTGTGATTATCTTTGGATTAAAAAAAATCCTTTTTCTGGTAAGGGGATACCGGAAGATTTTTCATTTGGGAATCAACATGATGAAGATATCGAACTTTCAAGTGACATGAGAAACAATCATAAAAGAATGGTGGATCTCGTTCATGAGAATTTTCACAAACAATATGTTCAGGAATTTTTAAAAGATAGCCTTATTGATTTTCTGAAAAAGTATGAAGGCCTGATCCAATTTAATCCATTTTCATATGCTGCAGTTTGGGATCTGAAGGAAAGCTATTTGAAAAGATTATATAAAGCAACGATAAAAGGACTTTCTGAAGACGCACCGCATGTCATGAAAAAAGAAGGAAAAGGATGGACGATACGGTTCAATGGGGGAAAACCAAAGAGAGCATTGACAGATAAAGGATTTGGCTGGATATATATCATTTTGTCGCTACCAAGACAAAAAATATATTACTCCGCATTAAGTGATATTTATGAAAACAAAAAATCAAAGCTGGATAAAAATAAAGATAACAATAAACATAGCACTCTTACTGAAAAAATAATCACATCGATGGAAAATGCTGGAGAACTTTCAATATCAACAAAAGTATCACAACAGCATTATGCAGACACCAAAATGTGCAACGCTGTTTTAAAGAAAGTCGAAGATACGTTGAAAAAGATCAAAAAAGCTGAACGGGATGGAGAATTTGAGAAAGTTCGCCAATTAAAAAAGAATTTAATAAAATCAAAAGATAATCTGGCTAAATTTGGGATTAAATGGAAAATTATCAAAAAAACAAACAAAATTATTGTACAATCCGATAAATTTAATGATAGTGGAGGTTCCACAACAACTGGTGGCGCTATTAAAAAGAGTTATGATCGTGCACTTGAAACAATCAAACCTATTGATAAAGACTTGTACTCACATTTTACAACTTATATCCACAAAGAGGGGGGTGCGTTTATTTATGAGCCACCCGAAGGCTTTGATTGGCATTTAAGCTAATAATTTCTTTTTTATATTTAATACAACTTAAACCCTCTTGTTTACTACAGCAAGGGGGTTTTTGTTTTCATCGTTTCAACCAGTTATTCATGGTGTGACATAAAAAGTCGCACCGCGACAGCCTACCTCACCCTTTATTTTCAGAAGATTTTTTTTAAATCCTGAAAATGGAGAAATGATTTTACAATGGCTGGCGGAAAAAATATACTAACACCCGAGGAAACCGCTCAATATCTGAAAAAAAGCATAAGTTGGGTTTACAAAAATGCTGGGATATTGGGAGGAAGGAAGCTCGGAGGTTCATTATTTTTTCCAGCAAAGGAGGACCTCTATGAGTTTATATTTTGTCAAAGGAAAGGGGTGGAGGTACGACTTCACCCTGAAAGGAAAACGTTACACAGAAACATGGTTCAAAACCAAAAGAGAGGCCAAGCAGACAGAGGCCAAAAAAAAGGAGGGAATACAAAACCCAGAAGTTCAGATGATCAAAGATGCAACCCCAATAGACATGGAATTCTTGGAGTTGATTAATAGAAGATTAGATTATGTCCAGGAGTATAACAGTGTTCGTTACTATACAAATCATATTTATGCTGCAAAGCGCTGGTGCAGACTTTGGAGTAAAATGATGTGTAGTGAAATTACCGCAAATATGATCCAAAATTTTATTTATAGACAAAAGAAATCAGTTTCAGTTATTTCCGCTAATATGCAGCTAACCATGTTGAGGGCTATGTTTAATTTTGGAATGATCGATCCAAGGAACTGGATATCAAATAATCCCACGAAAGGTTTAGCGTTTTTTCCTGTTGAAAAAAAGGTTAAGTATGTGCCGCCTATAGAGGATGTCCTAAAGGTTATCAACTCTGCTGATCCCGATTCACAGGATTATTTATGGGTAATCGCTTGCACAATGGGCAGGGTATCTGAAATAAACCGTCTTGCTTGGGAAGATGTTCATTTAAAGGAACGATATTTGTACCTTTATACCCGAAAAAAAAGAGGTGGGAGTCTTACTCCAAGGCGCATTGCAATGAATAAAAGGCTTCATGGAATATTATCAAGGCGATGTGCGGAACGAGACAAGGACAAACCTTGGGTGTTCTGGCACCGGTATTGGAGCTGTAAATTGGGTGAATTTAAAGAGGGGCCATATATTGATCGAAAACGGCTAATGAAAATCCTATGTAAACATGCAGGTGTTAAATATTTCCGGTATCACCCTTTAAGGCACTTTGGCGCATCATTGCTTGATCATCAGAATGTGCCAATAGGGGATATCCAAAGAATCCTTGGTCATGAAAACAGAAAGACGACAGAAATCTATTTGCATTCCATTGGAAATAGTCAAAAGGATGCAATGGATATCCTAGACGAAAAATTTGAAAAAACAGAAAAGAAAGTTGGAAATAAGGCAGTAATATGAGACATATTTTGAATATTAATCCGGTCAAATCCAGGTGTCGGAAAACTGCTATTACTGACTTAATTTCTAAAGAGAGCCCTAAACAATTTACTAAAAGTCTCACACAGACTCTCACACGCATAAAAAAAGCTCTTGAGGGAAAACCCCAAGAGCATTGATATTACTGGAGCCAATGTACGGATTCGAACCGTAGACCTGCTCATTACGAGTGAGCTGCTCTGCCACCTGAGCTACATTGGCTATGGGGTTATTCATTTTGCAGTGTGCAAAATTTTGTGTATTTTTGTCGGAATACGATACTATGCTTCATGGAAATATTCAAGTACCAGTCCAATGGAAAATCAAAAAAAATAATTTAGAAGTCTTTGGTGTTTATAAAGTGTCAATATAATAAACACACAATGGTTAAACACTGTTTGTTATGCAAATCAACCTTTTTTTGCTTGACAACTAACAAGCTAGAAAATAAGTAGTATATACATTGTCACACCACCCTGTTGAACAAAAAAGGATTGTTTTATATGGATATGAAAAGGGATTATTATGAGGATGTGCAGCTTTTAACCTCTCCGGTTGTTCTTTTCTGGTTTGCTGTCTTAATTGGATCTCTTTATTGTTTACCCTTTTTTGTAGATAATTATTATATTTATGTGGCCAATTATATTGCCATTAATATCATTGTTGCAGCAGGCTTAAATCTTCTGGTGGGATATACGGGGCAGATTTCTCTTGGCCATGCCGGGTTTTTTGCCATTGGTGCTTATGGAACGATTATCCTGATGACAAAGGCAGGATTTCCATTCCTTTTAGCCCTGCCATGTGCCGCTTTTGTTTCAGGTTGTTTCGGGTTTCTGCTGGGTTTGCCGGCTCTTCGCCTTGATGGACCCTATCTTGCCATTGCCACACTGGGATTTGGATTGACCATTACCCAGATTATAGGACGAATTGAACTTTTTGGTGGCAGAGAAGGTATCCATGCGCCTGATATCACCATTGGCTCCTGGGTTCTGGATACGGATAAGGAGTTTTATTTTCTTTTGATAACGCTCACAATTTTTTTGCTGCTGTTTATGCGGAACCTTATCAAGACAAGGGTGGGCAGGGCATTTATTGCCATCAGGGATGCTGATATCGCAGCCCAGACAATGGGGGTAAATATCCTTTATTACAAAACTTTGGCTTTTGCAGTGAGTGCATTTTATGCCGGCATTGCAGGTGGGTTATATGCCTTTGTGTTAAAGTTTATTGAGCCGGAAATTTTTACCTTGATGATGTCCATCATGTTTCTGGCCATGGTAGTTGTGGGAGGCCTTGGATCCATGATGGGAGCTATTGCCGGGGCTACACTTCTTTGTTGGATGGATTTGAAATTGCGCAATATTCTTGATATCCCCTATGTTGGGGACTGGCTGGAGCATCTTTCTAACAACTGGTTTTCCATTACGGGTGTATCCAATATTCAATATATTGTATTTGGTTCCATTCTGGTTGGGATCATGCTGTTTGAACCCCTTGGGCTATATGGCATATGGATTCGAACTAAAAAATACTGGCGAACATGGCCTTTTTAATATGGAGATCTAAATGATTGATTTGATCCAGATGATTGTCAACGGTGTTGCAGTGGGAAGCTCCTATGCCTTAATGGGACTTGCCATGGTAATCATTTATAAGACATCTGAGGTGCCCAATTTTGCCCAGGGTGAA
>Ga0233429_1002174_pt1 | contig 20984 bp, 16 predicted proteins | sample SI_118_April2016_3_FD_179879 | JGI IMG/M metagenome (GOLD analysis project Ga0233429, IMG submission 179879) | Seawater microbial communities from Saanich Inlet, British Columbia, Canada - SI_118_April2016_135_MG | ecosystem: Environmental > Aquatic > Marine > Inlet | place: Canada: British... | reverse complement strand
GTCAACCCGTCATTATTATAAAAACCAGTTGGCGCGGTGCCTCACCCAACGAGATTGAGCGCGAAATTATCTCCAAACAAGAAGAAGAGCTTAAAGGTCTCGAAGGCTTAAAACAGATTGTCGCCGAGGCACGTCACAATGAGGGCATTGTCACGCTGGAGTTTTCTCCAGGTCTCGATTTCAATCGCATCTTATTGCTGACCGCCAACCGCCTCGACCGTGTGACCGGTTATCCTGACGAAGCTGATGAGCCATCGATTAGTACTTCTGGAACTGAAGACAATGCGATTGCGTGGTTTAGTCTGACTAGGCTGGATGGTAATGATCGAGAGATGACGACTTACGGCGATTTCTTGCGAGACGTTGTTAAAGATCGCTTCGAAAGCATACCGGGCGTTAGTGGCGTTAATCTGTTTGGTGAAAATGAGCGTGAAATTCAGGTGATTGTCGATCCGGCCAAGCTCGCGCATTATCGCATAACTATCCCGGAAATCGTCAATAAACTCAGAGCGGAAAATGCCTCGATCACCGGCGGTGATGTCAATGAAGGCAAACGCCGTTATGTTGTGCGTACGGATGGCGAACTCGCCACGCCTGATGAAATTCGCAGCATTTTGATCCGAAGCGAGAGCAATACGGATGGGCAGGTAAGTGGTCTCGGTCGGGTTACCGTGGCGGATATTGCGCAGGTACAACTTGCCTATAAAGAAGCTTTTGCCCGTGCGCGTTTCCGAGGACGCCCGGCGATGGGCTTCAACATGACCCGTGAGCAGGGTGCCAATGTCCTGGTAACCATGAAAGAAGTGCGTAAAGTTGCCAACGAGTTGGCAGACGGTGTTGTGCTCAGTGCCGGACTTAAAATGCGCCAAGTCTATGACGAGACCGACTACATCAATTCATCGATTGATCTGGTGATCCAAAATATTTATTTCGGTGGCGGTTTGGCGATTATCATTCTGTTGTTGTTCTTGCGCTCTTGGCGACCGACCGTGGTGATCAGTGCGGCCATCCCGGTTTCAGTTATTGGCACCTTTGTTGCCATGGCCTTCCTTGGGCGCTCTCTCAATGTTGTTAGTTTGGCAGGGATCGCTTTTGCTGTTGGTATGGTGGTCGATGCGGCGATTGTCGTGCTCGAAAACATCTTTCGATTGCGTCAGCAAGGTATGAGTTCGGCTGAAGCGGCTTACAAAGGTACCTCGCAAGTTTGGCCTGCGGTTCTTGTTTCCTCGCTAACGACGGTGATGGTGTTTATTCCGATCTTATTTATGGAACTCGAAGCGGGGCAATTGTTCCGCGATATTGGTGTGGCGATTTCGGTATCGGTGATCTTGTCGTTGTTGGTGTCGGTTACGCTTATTCCGGCTTTATCCAACCGTATTTTTGAAAATGACAAATTTGTTGGTGAAAGCTCACTGAGGCTGCCCGGTATTGATAATTTTGCCACGGCCTTTACTAATTTCTGGCTAAGGTTCGCAGGCTATGTTGTGCGCCGCAAAATTCAGGCTCTGGGCGTTGTCTGCATTATAACCACTGCAGCCGGCTTATTTGCGGCGATTGCGATGCCAAAACTCGATTACCTGCCAACCGGCAATCGAAATCTCGTTATTGGATTTGTCCAGCCACCGGCGGGTTATAATTTGGATACGATGGAACGCATCATGAGCCGCGTGCAAGAAAAGACGCGGCATCTTTGGGCGGATACATCTCAGCGAGCAGAAGACTCGGTGAAAAAAGTCACCGCAGATCTCGAAAAGAAAATTGACCGGTTTTTTGTTGTTGCCCTGCGTGGCCGTGCCTTTATTGCTGGCACGCATATCGATGACGATAAGGCACAAGAACTTATTCCAATCCTGCAAGGGCCTGCCCGCGAAGAACCCGGCGCTCTGGCGTTTGTCTTTCAACCCTCCTTGTGGGGCCGCTCTATTGGTTCCGGGCGGGCGATCAACGTTGATATTTTAGGGCCTGATTTGCCGCAAAATTATCGCATGGCGCAAACGGTCTTTTTCAGATTACTGGCCAAGTTTCCGCCGCCGCAAGGTAATCGCATCCGTCCATTACCGGCCTTGTCATTGGGCGAGCCGGAAATTCAGGTTAAGCCAAACCGTCTCAAGCTTGCTGACAATGGTGTAACGGCTTCTGAATTGGGCCTGACCTTGGATGCGTTCAATGATGGCGTCCGCATTGCCGAAGTAACCTATGAAGGCAAACGCATGGATTTGACATTGAAGGGGCCAAAGCCTGAAAAGGAACACACTCAACTGATTTATGACCTGCCAATTGTGACAAGCGATGGCCGTATCGTACCAATTGAAAGTCTCAGTGATATAGAAGTGACCACGGGACCGACCGTGATCCGACGCATAGATCGCTTCCGCACGGTAAGTATTCAGGTCAGTCCGCGCGACAATATTCCACTCGAAGAAGCAATTGATATGATCCGCGATCAAGTTATTGGACCGATGATTGAACGAGGTTTGCCGGAAGGGGTGCGTATTCGGATATCAGGTAGTGCTGATAAACTAGCCGAAACATGGAATGAGATCGTGCTCGATATCCTATTGTCGATTGTTATCGTCTACCTCGTTATGGCGATCTTGTTTGAGAGCTTTATCTATCCTCTCATTGTGATGCTCTCTGTGCCGGTGGCAGCGGCGGGTGGTCTAATGGGACTGGCGATCTTGAATATGTATGTTGATCAGTCGCTCGATATGTTGACCATGATGGGCTTTATTATTCTGATTGGCATCGTGGTGAACAATGCGATTCTGTTGGTTCATCAGACGCTCTATCATATCCGAGAGGAAAACATGCCGGCAGGGGATGCTATTCAGGAAGCAACACGAAACCGAGTGCGGCCAATCTTTATGTCAACGCTGACATCTATTTTCGGCATGTTGCCTCTGGTGGTGTTCCCAGGTGCGGGCTCTGAGCTTTATCGTGGCTTGGGTTCGGTGGTGCTGGGTGGCTTGTCACTCTCAGCCGTTTTGACCTTGGCTCTGGTGCCACCGATCATGTCGTTCTCGGTCGGTTTGTTGGAAAAACAACGGTCTTAACTCCCCGTCATTCCGGACTTGATCCGGAATCCAGGGGCTACATATAGCCGTTGGTATGGAAGACTGGATCCCGGATCAAGTCCGGGATGACGTGATAGGTGATTGCGGGAATCGTGTTAAATCCGAATCAATCGCAAGCCTATTTCAGTAAATCGTAAAATATACTTGCGAAATGCTATCAAGAGGCGTATACCCCATGCAAATAGCGCAATGTTTCCGCGGGGTTCTAGTGAAATCTTGCGCACAGGTAGAGAGTAGAAATAGAGATTCGACGCGGCCTCCCATGCATGTTAGATAAGGCCCAATTCTCTAGGTTATTTCCCTCTTTGGCGGCATTCAAATTTCCGCCAATTCAAGCTCTCTAACAACGCGTAGGAGCACGGACTAAATGTCGCCAGATCAAGTTTCTGAATCTTCTAGTACCTCATCTTCCACCTCGACCGCATCACATCAGGACATGGCTAATGCAATTCGCTTTTTATCGGCGGATGGTGTTCAGTGTGCCAATAGTGGCCACCCCGGTATGCCGATGGGCATGGCAGATGTTGCGACCGTGTTGTTCAGCAGGTTCCTGAAATTCGATGCCTCCGCTCCTAAATGGGCGGACCGAGATCGTTTTGTTTTGTCAGCGGGTCATGGCTCGATGTTGCTCTATTCGCTGCTGCATTTAACTGGCTATGCCGATATGCCGATGGAGGAGTTAAAAAACTTTCGCCAGCTTGGCTCGAAGACTGCCGGACATCCAGAATATGGTGAAGCGGACGGAATTGAATGCACGACCGGCCCACTTGGCCAAGGCTTGACGATGGCAGTTGGAATGGCGCTTGGCGAACGCATGATGAATGCTCGTTTTGGCGATGATCTGGTTGATCACCATACTTATGCAATTGCTGGTGATGGCTGCCTGATGGAGGGCGTCAGTCACGAAGCAATTTCGATGGCCGGGCATCTTAAGCTCGCCAAACTTATAGTGCTGTTTGATGACAATGAAATCTGCATTGATGGCAACACAAATATGGCTGTCTCGGATGATCAACTGGCACGCTTCCAAGCTTCCGGCTGGGATGTTGCCGCGGTTGATGGTCATGATCCAGAAGCTGTTGCAGCTGCAATTGAAGCAGCTCAGAAAACGCCGACACCTTCGATGATCGCGTGCAAGACCGTGATCGGCAAAGGCGCACCTAATAAAGAGGGAACTTCCAGCACCCACGGTGCGCCCCTTGGTGATGACGAACTTGCCGCAGCGCGTGAGAAAATGGGCTGGCCCCATGCGCCGTTTGAAATTCCAGAAGATGTTGCTGATAGCTGGCGCGCCATAGGCGCACAGGGTGTAAGCGAGCGCGAAGCTTGGGAAACACGATTAAACGATGATGCGCAAAAAGCCGCATTCGAAATTGCGAATGCTGGTGATCTACCGGCCGGGTTTGGCGAAGCGGTCAATGCGCATAAGAAAAGCCTTTCTGAGGAAGCACCCAAACTGGCCACCCGACAGGCATCGGGGGCAGCGCTCGAAGTACTTAATGCCGCGATCCCTGAGATCATTGGCGGCTCTGCGGATCTAACCGGTTCAGTTAATACCAAGATTAAAGAAGCAACGCCGCTAGATGCGTCTAATTATGGCGGCAATTACATCCATTATGGTGTGCGCGAGTTTGGAATGGGCGCAGTGATGAACGGTCTCGCCTTGCATGGTGGGGCCATTCCTTACGGCGGCACGTTTTTGGTTTTTGCCGATTACTTGCGGGGTGCTCTTCGGTTGTCAGCTCTGATGGGGCTGCGCGTTGTTTATGTGCTGACCCATGATTCCATCGGCCTCGGTGAAGATGGTCCAACCCATCAGCCGGTTGAGACCGTGGCGTCACTGCGGGCCGTGCCAAATTTAAATGTCTTCCGTCCAGCCGATGCGATTGAAACGGCGGAGTGCTGGCAGGTCGCCATGGAAAGTGCATCGACACCTTCGGCGATGGTTCTGACCCGCCAAGGTTTGGCGACGGTTCGGACCGATCACACGGATGAAAATCTCTCGGCTAAAGGCGGTTATGTATTGGCCGATAGTGAGGGCGAGCGACAAGCAACGATCTTGGCAACCGGCTCTGAAGTTGAGATCGCAATGTCGGCTCGTGAGGCGCTGCAAGCCGATGGTGTGCCAACCGCAGTGGTCTCTATGCCGGCGTGGAATTTATTTGATGCGCAAGATCAATCTTACCGCGATGCGGTTCTTGGATCTGGCGTTCGCGTGGCTATTGAAGCTGCGGTTCAGATGGGCTGGGATAAATATATCGGCTCAGAAGGCGGCTTTATAGGCATGTCGAGCTTCGGTGCATCGGCACCAGCCTCTGAGCTTTACAAACATTTTGGCATTACGGCTGATGCGGTTGTCGCGGCTGTAAAAGAAAGACTTTAAAGGATAAAAGACGATGGCTTTAGTTTCGATGCGGCAGCTCTTAGATCACGCTGCTGAAAATGAATACGGTGTTCCAGCTTTTAACATCAACAATATGGAGCAGATGTTGGCAATTATGGTTGCCGCGGATAAGACGGATTCTCCGGTCATCCTGCAAGCCAGCCGCGGTGCGAGAGCTTACGCCAATGACATTGTGTTGCGCCACCTTATCGAAGCAGCCGTTGAGATGTACCCCAACATTCCAGTTTGCATGCATCTTGATCACGGTAATAATTTAGAGACTTGCCAATCGGCGATGGACAATAATTTTTCATCGGTGATGATGGATGGCTCGCTCGAAGATGATGCTAAAACGCCAGCTTCATATGACTACAACGTCGATATTACCAAAGCCGTTGTTGATTCAGCTCATGTCATCGGTGTTTCTGTTGAGGGCGAGCTCGGCTGCTTGGGCTCGTTGGAAACCGGTGAAGGTGAGAAAGAAGACGGCCACGGTTTTGAAGGCAAGCTCGACATGGATATGTTGGTGACAGACCCTGATGAGGCAGCTGATTTTGTCAATAAGACCAAGGTTGATGCTCTGGCAGTCGCAATTGGAACGTCGCATGGCGCTTATAAATTCACCCGCAAGCCGACCGGCGATATTTTGGCGATGGATGTCGTGCAAAAAATTCACGCCCGTCTGCCCAACACTCATTTGGTGATGCATGGCTCCAGCGCTGTGCCGCAGGATCTGCAAGACATTATCAACGAATATGGCGGTGACATGCCGCAGACCTATGGTGTGCCAGTCGAAGAAGTCGTGCAGGGCATCAAGCATGGCGTGCGCAAAGTTAATATTGATACCGATAACCGTATGGCAATCACCGGCCAATATCGGAGAATTGCTGCCGAGAAGGGTGCTGAGTTTGACCCTCGTGCTTTCAACAAGCCGGCTATGGCAGCGATGACCGACGTGTGCGTTGACCGCTATGAGCAATTTGGTACGGCCGGAAATGCTGGAAAGATTAAGGCAATTTCGTTGGCGGATATGTCAGCACGTTATAAATCCGGCGAGCTGGATCCAACCGTTAAGTAGAGAGAGCAGAAAACATGAGCCGGGAAGTCAAAATAGCACCATCGATACTATCTGCTGACTTCGCGCGACTGGGCGAAGAGGTCAAAGCCGTTGATGAAGCGGGGGCTGACTACATTCATATCGATGTGATGGATGGCCACTTTGTGCCCAATCTGACTTTTGGCCCACCGGTGATTGAGGCCATTCGCTCTTATACCGATAAGCCTTTCGATGTTCACTTGATGATTAATCCGGCGGCACCCTATCTTGCAGATTATGCCAGGGCGGGGGCGGACATTATTACTGTCCATGCCGAAGCAGATACACATCTCCATCGCAGCATTCAGATTATTCGTGATCTTGGCAAAAAAGCCGGGGTCTCCTTAAATCCCTCAACACCTGAGAACGTGCTTGAAAATGTGATGGATGATATCGATCTTATATTGGTTATGTCGGTAAATCCGGGATTTGGTGGGCAATCTTTTATTCCATCACAGCTTGGCAAGATCAGCCGTATTCGGGACATGATTGGCGATCGATCGATTGAACTGATGGTTGATGGTGGCATTAAACCGAGCAATATTGCTGATGCCGTTCAAGCGGGTGCTGATGCATTTGTCGCCGGCAGTGCTATCTTCAGCGGTGACGACTACGTCGCAACAATTGGCGCTTTGCGGGATGCCGCCGGGAAGGCAACTTAAGGCAGTTAAGTTATTGAGATTAACATGAATAGATCAGTGGTTTTTACAAATATTGTTAGTAAAAGCCTATGCTTAGCGGGCAGGTAAAATTTTATGAATTTAACAGTACCCGATAGACGCTCTCGCCAAGATCGTGATGGCTTTGGAGCGAAACTCAAAAAGCTGATATCCGATTTCTCTATCCACTATATGTGGGAGAAGAAATGGTTTTTCATTGCCATGATTGTTGGCGCGATCATGCTAAACCTACCGAACCCTGAAGGGTTAAGCCGCGAAGGGATGATCGTCCTTACCATGTCGCTGGTGGCGACTATTTTGTTTGTGACAGAACCTATTCCGCTTCCGGCGGTGGCGTTGCTTATTATATTGGGGCAAGTGTTTTTGCTGGGCAGCTCATCGTCTGATGTCGCCAAGACGCTGTGGAACGATTCTGTCTTATTTATTTTGGGTTCCCTCATGCTTGCCGTTGCGGTGGTGAAGCAAAAACTAGATAAACGGATTGCCTGGATTATTGTCCGCATTACCGGGACTAAAACTTCAAATATTTGTTTTGGCATCTCTGTTGTCTCAGGTTTGCTGGCTTCTTTTATTGGCGAGCATACCGTGGCAGCCATGATGCTGCCGGTTGGTATTACGCTGGTTACCCTGACCTCCGATGATCCAAAGAAAGTGCGCAACTTGGCCGCCGTGCTTTTGTTCTCCATCGCCTATGGCTGCTCGGTCGCCGGAATTGGTACGCCCTCAGGTGGCGCCCGAAATGCGATCATGATTGGCTATTGGCGGGAGTTCTTTTATGACCCCACCAATCCTGAAACGCAGCGTTTCATTATCGATTACGTCCGTTGGATGATGTTTGCCTATCCGATGTTCTTGATCCAGTTGCCTTTCGTGACGCTGATTTTGTTTTTTACTTTCAAGCCTGAGTATCGTGATTTGTCCCGCGCTGTGGTTAAACTTAGAGCCCAGGTCGAAAACGAAGGCCCGATGAAGGCGACGGATTGGGTCTCTATTATCTTGTTCCTGCTGGTTTTAATTGGCTGGATTTTTGTCTCAGATACAGTTGGCATGGGAACAATTGCAATCCTCGGGGCAACAGCATTTTTGGTTGCTGGGCTGGTTCGCTGGGAAGACATTAACTCCGGCGTTAACTGGGGTGTTGTGCTGCTTTATGGTGCGGCAATTTCGCTGGGTATCGAAATGAAGGATACTGGCGGGGCTCGATGGGTGGCTGAAAATTTCTTGGCAATGCTGGCGCCGATTGGGGCCGATGAAGGATTTGGTCTATGGGCTGCGGTCTCTGTGTTGACCACGGCTGTAACCAATATGATGTCCAATGGTGCGGCGGTCGCCGTGCTGGGTCCGGTGGTTCTAAAGATGGCTGTCGTAGCGCAGGAAAGCCCAATCATTATCGGCTTCATCACCGCAATTTCTTCGGCATTTGCCTATTTGACGGTGGTTGGCACGCCAGCTTGTACGATCGTCTACGCTTCCGGTTATCTTAAAACGACAGATTTTTTGGCCGTGGGTTGGAAAATGGCTGTTGTATCAACAATTATTATGCTCGTCGCAGCCTTTATCTATTGGCCGTTTTTAGGGGTGTAGCCTGGGTCAGCCAAAGAAACATCTAGACAAAAATATTCTTTAAAATAACATCTTAAATGTATTGTCCGCGTAGGAGGTAATTTATGGCCGATGATAATGTCGACCTAGAGCTGCTATACGAAAAACGCAAAGAACGCTATCGAGTCCTGGTTTGTATCGATGGATCGGAAGAATCTTATCGCGGGTTATCCTATGCCGCTGAAATTGCCAACAATGCAAATTCAGACATCATTCTGCTTTATGTTCGCCCGATTGATCAGGGATTACGCTCAGGTGGATTGCAGGTCCGCGTTGCCCGCGAGAATATGTTGAGCTGGGGGTTAGAGCTCCCTGGTATTAAATATCTAAAAAAAGGTCTGGACCAATTGATGTCCCGCGACGACATGGCCTCCGAGTGGGATGAAAAAATCACCCATACGGATATTGCTGGTGATCCACTTGGCGACAATAAAATTGAATATATCAACGAAGATGGCCGCTCAATTGTTCTCAAACTTAAGACCGCTACCACGATTGCTGCTGGTATTCTCGATCAGTATGAGCTTGGTCCCTATGATTTAATTATTCTTGGCGAATCGGGTTCTTGGGGCGGCTGGGCTAAATCCTTGTGGGACCCCGCTGTTGCCGAAAAAGTTGTGATGCATTCGCCATGCTCCGTTCTCGTTGCACGAGGGCTTGAGCGAGGTCACGGACATCTTCTTTGCACCGACGGCTCGGAGAGCGCATTACATATGGTAAAGCGCGCGGGGGCGATTTCAAAAAGAATTAATTCCAAACTATCCGTGATGGCAGTGGCAGAAGATGTTGAAAGCGAGGATGATGCGCAGAAAAATGTAGATGCCGCAGTCGCCGAGCTTAAAATGTTGGGTGTCGAGCCGGTGAAGGCCTTCACCCGTGTTGGCAATCCGTTTGAAGAAATTATCAGTGCGGGAGACGACTATTCATTTATTGTCGTGGGCAGTACCGGCAAAACTGGATTGAAGCGCTTCTTTATGGGGAGTGTCTCTTTTAAGGTTATGGAGCATGCCAAACATTCAGTCATTATTGTTCGCTGAGCGCCATAATTTACGCACAATACCTTCTTAGTATATATCCCAATTGAAAATTTAGTGGAAAGTAAGAGAATCTATTCAAATGCATAAAATTTCGCGCGCCCTGATTTTCTTATCTCTCGTTGCGGCCTTTGCTTTCGGAGTGAGCCCGGCTGAGGCTCAAAAGGTAAAATGTGATCCCCTGCCAAAAGTTGAGTGGTGGAGCCAAAGCCATGCTAAAGTTATTGCGACCGTTGATAAGCGATATAAGGGTGACTGGGAAAAATATATTGCGCGCTGGGAAAAATACGGTAGCCGCATGGAAAAAACATTGGCAGCTAAATCCGTTGCTGTGGTTAAGTCGCGTGGCATCAAGCTACGGGGAAAAATTTTGGAAACGCACATCAAGCAGGTTAAAGAGCGGATTAAAGTGCTGCGATGCTTGAGTAAATCTCAGGCCAGTGAGCCAGCTAAAGACAAACCTAAAGCTAAAAAAGTTACCCGACTCGGCAAAAAAAAAGTTGTCGAAGTGTCAGGCAAATCCTTGGATTTGGAGGTGACGGCGGAATGCGAAAATAACGTGGTGACATTTCAAATTACCAATTTGGGTGATAGATGGCCGCAACTGGGTTCAATCAATATATATGGCGCTGATAACAAAGCTTTAGTTTCAAAACGTCGCATGAAGCTTAGAAATTCGCAGCAGGTGACCTTTAAAATTTCTCGAAACAAGGCAAAAAAAGCGAAGGTGCTGGGCCTTTGGATTGAGCCAAGCTGGTTCAAACGGCCATTTAAGTACGATATCAAACAATCTTGCTGGTAGAACTAAGTAATTATTTCTCGCAATATGGCCAACTCTTGGTTGATTTTACCCCTCGATTGCCTATACCTTTAATCTCTCAAGATAAATATTAGTTAACGCACATATAATTCTCTGATTGAGTTCCAGTCGGGGTTTGAGTAACTAATTATGGATGCCAAAGCGATAACCATTTCGAATGAAGATAGGGACAGAATTCACATTCTGCCGCTTTCGATGATTCCGCTTAATGCGCAGATGCTCAGAAAAACCCGAATGGTTAAAAACTCTCATTTAGAAAGTGTCGTCGAGCTTTATAAAGGGGATGAAACCGGTAGTGGCCAAGTCGCCGTTGGCCAATTGAAAACAGTCTTTCGTGATATCAGCTATGAAGATTTAGCGGTATTGAAAAAATTATCAGAACTGCACAGCTATGATGTCTACAGTCTGCGGCGTTTGCTACGCGAGTTGGAAATAGATGTTACCGATCAATCTGGCCTGCAGTTATCAAAACAAAAGCAGGATGAACTCGCTGGCTATATGAAGTTATTTACCCGCCCCTTGATCGTAAAACTATACGGCGATGAAGGTGTTGGCTTAGAAAAGCCGGATGATTTGTTGGAATTGTTTAAACATTCTGAGTCAAAGCACGTTTTACATAACCTCAAACTATTCGCTCAAACACTCAGCATTCAGGTTGATGAAATTCCAAAAGTATTGGCAGATTATGGTGACCTCTATATGTCGATATCTTATTACCGGGAGTTACTTCAATCCATTGGTCCAATCTTTGGCCAATTCAATGCGTCGATTGACGAAATTCGCTCGAATCGACAGCTTCAGCAGAATCAAAATCTCATCCAAAGCTGCACGCAGGTTCAGTCCAAATTCAAAAGTATCGCTACTGATTTGTTCAAACGGTTTAAGAGCTTTGATGAAACATCGGACGCTATGTGGCGTTCGGGGGAGGCAGATGCTTTTGGCGCATTTGGCCAGAGCATCAGCGGCAGTCAGACGGCTCTTGGCAGTATGTTATGTGCGTTGACCGTCAAGATGAATGATTGGCAAACTCAATTCCCACATGCCAATGTCGGTGGGCCCCTTAAATGGGCTGACTATATCGTCAATGATATGCGCCAAGGCCTAGAAATTTAAGTGGTAATATAAAAGCTTAACTCAATCTTTTAGAATACGAGTTCGTCTTCGTCGCCGCCGCCGGAGATGACGATCTCACCGGAATCAGCGAGGGCTTTAGCTGCGTTGACGATGGCGGCTTGGGCTTCATCGACATCTTTGAGACGAACCGGTCCCATCGCATCCATATCTTCGTTCATCATCTTACCAGCACGTTCGGACATGTTCTTGAAGAAGAGATCCTGAACGTCCTCAGAAGCGCCTTTCATAGCGGTCGCCAGTTGATCTTTCTCAACTTGGCGCAACAACACCTGGATGCCCGCCGGATCGATCCGGATAAGGTCTTCGAAGGTGAACATCAAACTCTTGATTCGCTCGGCACTTTCCCGGTTGCGTTCTTCCAAGGCCCCCATAAAGCGGTTCTCGGTTGAACGATCGAGATTGTTGAAGATATCGGCCATCTGCTCATGGCTGTCTTGGCGCTGGGTGCGGGCGAGGTTGCTCATGAATTCTGAGCGGAGTGTCTTCTCAACACCATCGAGGATTTCTTTTTGCACCGTCTCCATGCGCAGCAATCGCATGATTACTTCCATCGCGAAGTTCTCCGGTAACACCGCCAATACGCGGGACGCATGATCCGGCTTGATCTTGGAGAGCACCACGGCGACCGTTTGCGGATACTCGTTTTTAAGATAATTGGCGAGGACTTGCTCGTTCACATTGCCCAGCTTGTCCCACATGGTGCGGCCGGCCGGACCCCGGATTTCCTCCATGATCATGTCGACTTTATCGGAGCCCAGACTGTTTAACAGCAAGCGCTCGGTCGAATCATAGGTACCAACCAGCGAGCCGGTGGAAGACAATTGATCGGCGAATTCAACAAACAGGCGCTCAACCACGGACGCATCAATCGTGCCTAGATTGGCCATCGTGATTGACAGCTCCTTGATCTCATCGTCATCCATCAATTTAAACAAAGAGGCTGACTGTTCCTGCTCCAAAGAGAGCATAAAAATAGCCGCTTTTTCATTGCCCGCTAAGCCGCGGTAGGAATCTTTAGCTCGCGCCATACTTCACCCGAATATGCACAAATCCGTTTTAACCCTACGCTACATTTTAGCACAAAAAGGCTGATAAGAAAAAATAGAAAATGAAAAATTATCGCGCTTCGATATCGCAAGACAGTTGCAAGCCTTCTGCGGTGTTGGCGACTGTCGCAAGACAGGCGTCGGCGCTACCGGTAGGGATAAAGACGGAAATTCTAAGAATATAGGTGCCATCCGGTGTTTTCTCGGAAGAGAGGCGAACAATATTGGCATTATATTCTATGAAAAGTTCGCACAGTCTGGCAATAAGTCCGGGCTGATCACCACCTCTGACCGTAATGTGGTGGGTGATTTTTCCGGTTGGATCCTGAATTGGGTCGAGACCAAATTCGGTAACCGAAATTTCTGCATCGCTTAGCTCAGGTACGCTGGCAAGCTCGGCAGTGAGAGCGTCTTTGTGTAAATCAGCAGGGAGCTCGCTGATCGTGGTGAATTTTGCGCCACTGCCCAAAATGGCAAATGTAGTGTCGCCAAGATTAACGCCGAGATCAAACATTCGGCCGGCAATCGCAGCAACCAAGCCGGTGCGATCAGGGCAAAAGATCGAGACGAGAGCGATATGAGACATTATGGGCGTTCCCTGTATTTTAATTCGTCAATTCTTACATCGTGTCGGGAAACGTAGCACAAGCTGAGAATGCTAAAAAGCGCATTCTATCAAGGAGATAGTTATCTTATCTCTTATTTCTCAATTCCGCGGATTCTTGAATTATGCGGTTTGTTTCCATCCACAATCCCAAATCATCTAATTCGTCCAAACTGTGCCAGGCAATGTCCATTGCATCAGAGCCAGCGTGAGCCTCACCGCTTATCCATTCTGCTGCATAATCGATTAAGGTCGCATGGTAGGCGATAACACCGTTTTCATCTTTTTGAATAGAATCAATCACGTCAAGAAAATCTGTGACTTCTACCGTGAGGCCGGTTTCTTCGAGCACTTCGCGGATTGCGGTTTCTTGTACTGTTTCACCCAATTCCTGGCGCCCTCCAGGGATGCTCCATTGGCCGAGGCGTGGTTGCTTACCGCGTTGAATTAACAGAAATTTATCGGCTTTCCATACAACAACGCCGACGCCGACAAACGGGTAATCAAGATAGCTGCGCGGGTTATCATTTTCTGACAATAGAATTTTCCTGAATTAGTTTTGATCTCGAACCGGGTAGGGCTTTACTTTTAACGGGTAGAGCAGGATATTAGCCACTACAATTCCTTTTCGCACGATAAGATTCGCAGTAGAAGAGAAAATGACCGCACAAGTTCTAGATCGCATCGTTTTGCAACCTGGTGAAGCTCTTTTTAAAGAGGGAGATATTGGCGATCGCGCCTTTGTCGTTCAAGAGGGAGTCATCGATATTGTAAAAAATGCCACCGATGGCGACGTCGTTCTCGGATCAATTGAAAAGGGCGGGATTTTCGGTGAAATGGCATTGATTGATGATCAGCCCCGAATGGCATCAGCGATCGCTTCATCAAGCTGCACGATTATCGTTATTAATCGGGATGTCTTTCAGCGTAAGCTTTCTAAATGCGATCCATTTGTACGTGGCTTACTTGGCATATTCGTCAAAAACATTCGATCAATGGTTGAGGATCGCATCAGTTAAGTTTCCCCCGCGATGCCTGGATTAAATTCAGATTTAGACTATATCAGTATGGCGTGCCGATTGGGCTATATGTTTATTTAGAGGTTTATTTAGTTAAATTATGACTGACCAGAACGAAAAGGCGCCATCTGAGAAAGCAAATGGTAACGGCAAGCCGTTGCCACCTTCAGCCCATCATCGGGTTAGTGGCGGTAAAAACCGTGGGTTCTGGGGTCGATTCAGAGGTTATTTCTTAGCTGGAGTGTTGGTCACGGCACCGCTTGGCATCACCGGCTACCTTGCCTGGGTGATCGTCGGCTTCATTGATCATTCCGTAACTCCCTTGGTGCCGGCACAATACAACCCGGAGACTTATCTGCCGTTCAGCCTGCCAGGTCTCGGCGTTCTCATTCTAATCATCATCCTAACGCTGATTGGTGCCTTAACGGCGGGTCTCTTGGGGCGTTGGTTGCTTCATACCGGCGAGCGTATTCTCAATCGTATGCCCGTTGTGCGCTCGATTTATTCGGCGATTAAACAAATTTTTGAAACCGTATTAGCACAGCAATCGACCGCTTTTCGGGAAGCCGTCCTGGTTGAATATCCGCGTCGTGGCATTTGGGCAATTGCCTTCATAACGGGCACGACGGAAGGTGAAGTGCAAAATCTCACCGAACAGGAAACCGTCAACATCTTCCTGCCCACAACGCCCAACCCAACATCGGGTTTTCTCCTGTTCGTACCCAGAGATGAAGTTGTTCCTCTCGACATGAGTGTCGAGGAAGCCATCAAGATGGTCATCTCCGGCGGCCTCGTCACCCCACCAGACCGCCGCCCTCTGGCCGAGCAACAAAAACCGCAAGTCTCCGCCAAAACCTACGAAGATCTAGACATCCTCCGTGAACGCGAAGCCGCTCCAGTGTTGGTACCGAAGAAGGACTGAAGTGTTGAGGCCGGGTCCTGAACAAGTTCAGGATGACGATCGAGTTTTTACCAACCACCTGTAAATCTGACACCGTACCACCAACCCTCACCGTCATTCTGACGAAGTCAGAATCCAGTTCTGAACACCGCCCTAAGGGTTGTTATATGGCGGAAGCAGAGAGCGTTTTTGAGAAAACATGCAAAAATTTATGTTAATTTTTGGCTGAATATCTATTTTGAATTACACCTATTAGAATATGTACGGAAACCCCCCTTAAGTTGGGTCAAAACGGATTGCAGAAGTGTGCGGGTTGATGACTTAGAAAATGGGAGTACGGAAAACAGTTGGTTTCGGTATGTCTTTAACCAGTCTGCTATACTCCCAAAAGCGGACATTCGTAGGCTGATGAGCGTTCAGTTTCACCTATGCTTGATAGACTGCTCCAGTTTCCGCACATGTAACTTTAATTTTGAAGAATGTCTATTTACTTGACTTAATCAATTATTGATCATATCAAGTAAATATGAATGCTGAAGAAAATGATGAAAATAAGATCTCAATCCAAACAAGTACGGGCTATTGGATAACACTCCTTGCGCGGGCAATGGAAGCTGAGTTTGAAAGCCGTTTGGCCCAATATGGCATTACTCGAGCTTCTGCAGCAGTGCTTAGCGCTGTACATTTTGACGATATCGATACGCCTGCTGCACTCGCTACTTTCATTGGTATTGATGGGGCTGCAATTACACGACATTTGGATCGGATTGAAAAACAAGGATTTATTAGACGGACTCAAAACCCAAATGACCGGCGCTCTATCATTCTAAAATTAACGAGCAAAGGTGAAAGGCTGGCACCCAAAGTTACCAAAGAGTCGAATGCTACGAACGCCAAATTTACAACCAATCTTACCGCATCCGAAAATACCGATATTCAAAACCTGGTCAGAAAGATGTTGTTGAACAGCGATTCCAAACCGACGGATATCTAGAACCTAGCACGATTCAAAAACAGGCGCTGTCAGACAAAATACGACCACTGTAAAGAGGACTATAAAATGAAATCACTATTGCATTTAGCAATCCTTTTAGCCGGGTTGCTTGTTTTATCGAATGTTGCAACGGCACAGAAATTTCCTATTTCCGAACCTATGGGGGGTAAACCGTTTGGCTCCAGCGTAAAAAAATTGGGCAATGGCGTGTATGTATTTCGCTGGTGGGTTTATCGAAACTTTTTCATCGTAACTGATGAGGGAGTCATTGTGACTGATCCAATGAATCCAAAAGCTGCAAGAATATTGCAACATGAAATCCGCAAAATCACCGACAAACCAGTCAGGTATGTTGTCTATAGTCACAATCACCATGACCATATATCCGGTGGTATTATTTTTAAAAGTGAGGGTGCAAAATTTATCGGCCACGAAAACGTCAAGAAAGAACTTGGCGACCATCCAAGTCCTGTTACACCACTTCCGGATATCACTTTTAAAGATCGTTACACGTTAAGTCTTGGCGACCGAAAGGTGAAGTTGGAATATTATGGTCCAAATCATGGTGACGGCCTTATCATCATGCGGCTACCAAAAGAGAAAATTATTTTTGTTGTCGATATTGTCACGCCGCGAAGGGTTGCTTTTCGTATGATGCCAGATTTTTGGCCTGATGAATGGATCAGAACTTTAAAGGAAATCGAAGCTACGGATTTTGACTACGTAATATCCGGGCATGGTCCTCACACTCAGCCAGCGATTGATCCTGCAAACGTCGTTAAAGAACAACGGGTTTACCTGGAAGATTTAATGGCAGCTGTAAAAACGGCTATGGATTCAGGCACGCACAGCCCTGACGCACTTCAGAAAACAGTCAAGATACCGAAATACGAACATTGGCGTAGCTACAAGAAATGGTTGCCCATGAATATAGAACGCATTTGGGCATTTTATCACATGGGTTGGTGAGGTCGGTTCGATCCAACAATTGGAGCTTAAAACTTAATTCCAGGTTCAATGAGGAGATCAAGTCCCTATATAAATAGGACTAACCACTCGCCGTTTTTTCAATGAATTAAGAGATAAATTTGATGTCCGCTTTCGGGAGTAAAGCAGACTTTTTAACCCTTACTGAAACCACTGGGTTTCCGTATGGTCAATTTCTCCAACGTCATTCTGACGAAAGAACTGGATCCCCGGATCAAGCCCGGGATGATGCGCGAGTTTGATCTACCCCGATCTTAGAAACTTCACCGCTGCGTCGCGCTCGAAGAGGTAGAGCAAGACCCGCAGGTGCTGGCCGCGCTCGGATTCTAGTTCGGGATCCATTTCGAGAATAAGCTTGGCGTCGTCACGTGCCGTTGCAATGAGATCGCCGTGAATGGCAAGGTCGGCGAGGCGGAATTCGGGGAGGCCGCTCTGGCGGGTGCCGAGGACTTCGCCTGCACCGCGCAGACGGAGGTCTTCTTCGGCGATGATGAAGCCGTCTTCAGTGTCTTTCATAATCTCCAGCCGTTTGCGGGCGGTCTCGGTGAGCCTTTGCGGATACATCAAAATGCAGGTCGATTTCTCAGAGCCGCGGCCAATGCGGCCCCGTAATTGATGAAGCTGGGCGAGACCGAAGCGTTCGGCGTGTTCGATGATCATGATCGTTGCTGCCGGCACGTCGACGCCGACTTCAATAACTGTCGTGGCGACGAGGATATCGACGCCTCCTTCGGAAAAAGCCTCCATCACAGCGTCTTTTTCTTTGCCCTTCATTTTACCATGAACCAAGCCAACACGATCGCCAAAGACGGCTTGGAGATGGGCAAAACGGTCTTCAGCGGCGGCGAGATCAAGCTTTTCAGATTCTTCCACCAGCGGGCAAACCCAATAGATCTTGGTGCCCTCCTTGAGCGCTCGCGTAACGCCCTGAACAACATCGTCCAAGCGATCGATTGCCACGGTTCGGGTGTCAATCGGTAGGCGTCCGGCAGGTTTTTCAGTGAGGCGCGACACCTCCATATCACCATAGGCCGTCAGCGTCAGCGTGCGGGGGATTGGCGTCGCTGTCATCACTAAGACATCGACCGCCCGGCCCTTGGAGGTGAGAGCTAAGCGTTGATGGACGCCAAAGCGGTGTTGCTCATCAATCACGGCCAAGGCCAGATCATTAAATTCAACACCTTCTTGGAAAATCGCATGGGTGCCGATCGCGATTTGAATGTCGCCGCTGGCATAGCCTTCGAGGATTGGCGCCCGCGTTTTGCCTTTATCGCGTCCGGTCAGCAGCGCGACCTTAACGCCGGCCGCTTCGGCCAGAGGTTCAATCGTCGCCAAATGTTGCCGCGCCAGGATTTCGGTTGGGGCGAGAATGGCAGCCTGCGCACCGCTTTCGACCGCATGTAACATAGCTAATAGTGCGACCACCGTCTTGCCGCTGCCGACATCGCCTTGCAGCAATCGATGCATGCGACCGTCTGAACTCATATCCTTGGTAATGTCATGCACGGCTTCTTTTTGCGAGTTTGTCAGCTCAAAGGGCAGGGCGGTGATGACTTTGTCTTGTAAGGCCCCCGTTCCAACTATCGTGCGGCCCGCTTGTCGGCGCATATGAACCCGCACCAAAGCCAAAGCGAGTTGATTGGCGAGCAACTCATCATAAGCGAGCCGTTGGCGCACCAAAGTCTCGGGCTCTAAATCGGTTTCATCCTCGGGCTTGTGGACTTGGGCAAGTGCGGTATTCCAACTTGGCCATTTCTGCTTTTTGAGATAGGGCCCGTCGAGCCATTCGGCCAATTCTGGGGCCAAATCCAGCGCGCCTTTGATGGCTTTTGAGAGAACTTTGAGGGACAAACCTTGGGTCAGCGGGTAGACCGGTTCTACCGCTTCAATACTGGCGCGGTCTTTGATCTCAACAACATGATCTGGATGCGGCATTTGTACGCCGTCGCCATAGGCCTCAATTGTGCCGCTAATCACGCGTTCTTCGCCTTCGGGCAGGATTTTTAGCAAATAATCGGCCCGGGCGTGGAAAAACACCAACGTCAGGCTACCGGTTTCGTCGGAACAGATAATTCTATAGGGCAGACGGCGGGATTTAGGCGGAATATGCTGATCTACGGTCACCTGCATCGTGGCGATTACGCCGGCGCGGGCTTCGACTATTTTAGGGGCATAGCGACGATCGATGATGCCGCTCGGCAGATGCCACAAAAGATCGCTGATATGAGGGCCGGCCAGTTTTTCAATGAGCTTGGCAATACGCGGCCCGACGCCAGCCAATTTGGTGACCGGAGCAAAAATCGGAAAGAGTATTTCTGGCCGCATAATTTAGGTCTAACTCGCAAATCATAATTGACATTTGGGCTGACAGATAGCTCGCAAAGGTTTACACCCTAGCGTTCTAAAGATAGATCATTGGCACCCCAGATGGAAACCGTGTTGGAAACCGTGATGGAAACTCTTCGCAAGCGACTTTTGTATAAAGCGACCCATCGCGGCATGCAGGAAACCGATAAGCTTATCGGTGGCTTTGCTGAGCAGGAACTCGGTAATTTGAGCGAAGAATTGCTGCACGCCTTTGACCTTCTAACGGATGTCCCAGATGCCGATTTGCTGAACTGGATTCTCGGTCGCGAGGCCATTCCCGAAGCCTATGACAATGAAATAATGGGTTTGATAATTAAATTTAAAGAAAGCCTTTAAGTCATTGTTAAGTATCGATAAAATATTAGATAAATCAACAGATAATCTACTTGGCGGCGTGCCCGAAGGCTATGACGGCGTTGTTCTCAGCCAGTTGATTGACGCCGACCAAACAGTGCTTTTTGTCGCCCGTGATGATCGCCGGATGGCAGCTTTGAAGGCTAGCCTCGCCTTTTTTGCAAGCGACGTAGAGGTGATTGAATTCCCGGCCTGGGATTGTCTGCCCTATGACCGGGTCTCACCCAAAAGCGATATTATTGCGGCTCGTATAGATGCACTGACCAATCTTGTTGATCGCCAGCAAGACCAGCCGCGAATCATCTTAACGACGATTGCCGCCCTGCTGCAGCGTGTGCCGGCGCGGAAATCCCTTGAAGGGTCGAGTTTAACATTTGGTGAGGGCGGTGAGACCTTGCGTGATCGTTTGTTAGGGTATCTCGAGCAAAACGGCTATGGCCGCAGTGAAACGGTGATGGAACCCGGCGAATATGCCATTCGAGGGGGCATTATCGATCTCTTTCCTCCCGGCTTTGACGAACCGCTCCGGCTTGATTTTTTTGGCGATGATTTAGACGGAATTCGGACGTTTGAGCCGTTCAGCCAAAGAACGTCGGGTGAGCGAGAGAGCTTTACTCTCAAACCGGTCAACGAAATCTCTTTGGATGAAGACGCGATCAGCCGGTTTCGCACGGCCTACCGGGCGCTATTTGGGGCGGTTTCCAGTGAAGACCCGCTTTATGAGGCAGTATCTGAAGGGCACGCCCAAGCCGGTATGGAGCATTGGCTGCCGTTATTCCACGAAGAGCTGGAGACGTTGCTGGATTATCTGCCGAGCGAGGCCGTTATTGCGCTCGATCATCAGGCGGAAGAGGCGGCGGAGTCGCGCTGGGAACTCGTCAATGAATGT
>Ga0233429_1002166_pt1 | contig 21013 bp, 18 predicted proteins | sample SI_118_April2016_3_FD_179879 | JGI IMG/M metagenome (GOLD analysis project Ga0233429, IMG submission 179879) | Seawater microbial communities from Saanich Inlet, British Columbia, Canada - SI_118_April2016_135_MG | ecosystem: Environmental > Aquatic > Marine > Inlet | place: Canada: British... | reverse complement strand
CGTCTTACAGAAATTTGTCTGTTTCTGAAGCAGAGTCAATGCCAGAAATTTATATACGAAAGTTTGATGAGTGGGGATTTTATGGGCACAGTACAATCATTCACAACTACGAGAAGAAGTCGATAAAAGGAGGCAATGTGGTAATAGACCATGCCACCGGACTGATGTGGCTCCAGTCAGGTTCTAAAGAGTATATGCAGTGGAATGCAGCGAATGGATGGGTAAGGAAGTTGAACACCCTGAAGTATGCCGGGTATAGCGACTGGAGACTACCGACTATAGAGGAAGCGGCATCACTGCTTGAACCGGGCAAGACGAATGCCCTTCACATAGACCCCATCTTTGACGAGGAGCAGTGGGGGATCTGGTCTGGCGATAAACATGGCAGCAACACCTGGAGTGTTTACTTCAGCCTTGGTAACGTACGGTGGCGTTACAAAAACCGATATGTCCGTCCGGTTCGTTCACTCAATTGATTTCCGGCCAACACAAAAAAAGAGTATTAAAAAACCCACCAAAAAGGTGGGTTTTTTATAATGCTCCTCGGGTAGGATTCGAACCTACAACCTAATGATTAACAGTCACCCACTCTACCATTGAGCTACCGAGGATTTTGTTTTCCAGCAAATACTTACATACGAAATATTACAATATTATAACATCAAATTCAACAATTACAATTTAACTACTGCAGTTACTATTACAATAGTCCAGGATTTTTGAAATCTCCTGCTTTAATCGATCGCGTGAAACAATTATGTCAATAAATCCATGCTTAAGCATGGATTCTGCAGACTGAAATCCCTTGGGAAGTGTTTTCCTGATAGTCTCTTTAATAACCCTTGGGCCCGCAAATCCCACAAGCGCACCGGGTTCTGCCATTATAATGTCTCCCTGTGAGGCAAAGCTTGCCATGACACCCCCTAGTGTCGGATCAGTAAGTACAGATATAAACAGCAACCCTGCATCCTGAAGTCTGGCAATGGCGGCACATGTCTTCGCCATTTGCATAAGAGAAAAGGCCCCTTCGTGCATTCTTGCCCCACCTCCTGAACCTGAGACAATAATAAGAGGTAATCTCAGTTCCAGTGCCATTTCGGCTGCTCTTGTAATCTTCTCTCCTACCACAGATCCCATGCTCCCCATTATAAAGCTTGAATCCGTAAGGCCAAAAACAACTTTCTTTCCATCAATAAAGCCTTTTCCAACCGTGGCAGCTTCATTTAACTTTGTTTTTTTCTGTTCACTTACAATCCGATCTTTATATTTTATACGATCCATAAATTTTAATGGATCAGCAGGCATCATATCATTCCAATATTCTTCAAAACTGTCTTTGTCGAGTGTTATATCTATGCGCTCAGCAGTAGACAACCTAAAGTGGTGATTACATTCCGGACAAACATTATGTTTCTCCTCCACCTTTTTTTTATAAACGACACTTTTACATCCATCGCACCTTTGCCATAATCCATCGGGTACATTTTTTTTCTTTCTAAAGAACAATTATTTTTCTCCCACAACTTTTCTATTAAAACTCTAGGCGTCTATCCAGCCCTTCAGTTTCTTGCATTTTTTCTAAAGTATAGCCTCAGTTTTTCATTAACATAAAGGAATTTTTCTGCGCTTCTTTACGGAGCGCTTCTATTGCTTCTTTATAGTCATCCTTTGCAAAAATAGACGTTGCCGCAGCAAAGACATTTGCACCAGCAGATGCTGCATCAGAAATAGTTTCCGGTTTTATACCACCATCCACTTCAATATCAAGACTTTCAGGAGCTATTTCCCTCAACTTTTTTATTTTTTCACATACGTCTTTCTTAAAAGCCTGGCCTGAAAATCCCGGATAGACCGTCATTACAAGAAGCATGTCTATAGATTCAAGTAACTTTTCAACAGTCCGTTCGTGCGTATCGGGGTTAACAGCAACTCCCGCTTTTAATCCTCTATCTTTGATTAAATTGATAACACTCAATGGATCATCTGTTGCCTCTATATGAAAAGTCAGGATATCATCCTTATCTGTCTTCTGCGTAAATGACTCTACATATTTATCCGGATTCTCAATCATGAGATGGATATCGAGAGGAACTTTAGTAATTTTTTTTATTCCCTCAACGATAAATGGACCCATCGTAATGTTCGGAACAAAATGGCCATCCATAACATCTATATGAATTAAGTCAACGCCTGCCTGTTCTACCTTTTTAATTTCATTCCCCAACTGAGTTGAATCGGCAGAAAGTATTGACGCAGATATTTTTGTTTGCATTTCTTTCACTCTTTAATTTATGACTCTGGTTTATCTGTCAGTGCCGCGACACCGGGCAATTCTTTACCTTCCAACAACTCTAGAAATGCACCGCCGCCTGTGGAGATAAATGATACCTTGTACGATTCCCCCATCCTGTGAAATGCAAGGTCTGTATCTCCGCCTCCTACAATGGTTAACGCATAAGCTGTTACAACTGATTCTACCATTGAGTATGTACCCCTGCTGAAGGCGTCTATTTCAAATGCTCCCATCGGACCATTCCAGATTATGGTTTTCGCATTTTGCATGGCTTCAGAAAAAAGCTTTGTACTTGCCGGTCCGATATCTAAAGCATACCAGTTATCCGGTACTTCCTGGAAGGTAACCAGCTTAGTCTCCGCATCGCCGTCAAATTTATCTGCAGCCACAAAGTCCACAGGTAAATATATTTTGACTCCCCTCTCCTTGGCAAGTTTATTTATATTCAAAACCTTTATTGCCACGCTTTCATCTACCGTTGCTTTTCCGATTCCATATCCGTTAAACGCAAGGAAAGGAAATGCCATTGCACCACCAATTATTATTTTATCAACCTTTTTTACCAGGTTTTCTATTATTTTTATCTTATCTAATACCTTCGCGCCGCCAACGATAGCAACCACTGGTCTGGACGGAACATTGACAGCCTTCTCAAAATAATCAATTTCCCTCTTTAAAAGAAACCCTGCTGCCGACTGAGATACTTCCTCATTCATACCCACCATTGAAGCATGTGCTCTGTGGCAATTTCCAAACGCATCCTGTACCATCACATCACACAGGCTTGCCAGCTCTTTGGCAAACACAGGATCATTGTCCCGTTCTCCTTTATGAAAACGCAGGTTTTCAAGAAGCAAGACATCCTCAGGTTGCATTGCCTCTACCTGCTTTTTCACCTCTGAACCGATGCAATCTCCTGCCAATGTCACATCCTTATTCAGAAGCCTGTTAAGTCTCTTGGCAACCGGCTTTAAACTGAATTCCGGCAAGACCTTTCCGCCTGGCCTGCCAAGATGAGAGGCAAGAATTATTTTTGCACCTTCATCAAGCAAATAATTAATAGTTGGCAAAGTGGCCCTTATCCTGGCATCATCGGTAATATTCCCCTGTTCATCAAAGGGAACATTATAATCCACCCGCACGAATACTCTCTTGCCTTTCAGGTCAAGCTCGTTGATAAAAAGTTTGCTCATTATATAGAATCTATTTATATCTTTGCGATAAGATCTACGAGGTCTACCATACGATTTGAATAACCCCATTCGTTATCGTACCAGCCTATCACTTTTATTAAATTGCCATCAATTACACACGTGGACATGGCATCCAGAATACATGAATGCTCGTTGTCTATTATGTCTGAAGAAACAATGGGATCGTCACAGTATTCTAAAATGCCCTTCAATTCATTATCCGCTGCAGCCTTTAAAACACTGTTAACCTCTTCAGTACCAGTTGCCTTTTTCACTGATACCACTAAATCAGTTACCGAACCATTTGCTACAGGCACCCGCATTGCCATACCATCAAGCTTTCCTTTGAGTTCCGGTATAACCTCCCCAATGGCTTTGGCGGCACCAGTAGTTGTCGGAATTATATTTATGGCAGCAGCCCTTGCTCTTCTTAAATCCTTGTGCATTACATCTGCTACATTCTGATCATTTGTATAGGCATGAATGGTAGTCATGAGACCTTTTTCTATTTGGAAATTATCATTAATTACCTTCACAAGCGGTGCAAGGCAATTTGTAGTGCAAGAGGCATTGGAAACAATTTTATGCTCTGGCCTGAGATCATTTTCATTGATCCCCATAACTATCGTAGCGTCAAGCGGATCTTTTGAGGGCGCGGATAAGATTACCTTTTTCGCTCCCGCCTCAAGGTGCTTTGCACAATCCGCTTTTTTTGTAAATATACCCGTCGACTCTATTGCTATATCAACCCCTAGCTCTTTCCATGGAAGCCCGGCAGGGTCTCTTTCCTTTGTCAGTTTAATCTCTTTTCCTTTTACAACTATCGCATCTCCTTTTACCTCGACATCACCATCAAACTTACCATGAACTGAATCATATTTCAAAAGGAGAGACAGTGTCCTGGCGTCAGCTAAATCATTTATAGCAACTACATCAATACCTTCCCTCTCTGTAATCACTCTAAATACGTTTCGGCCTATTCTGCCAAAACCATTTATTCCCACTTTAATTGCCATTTTTCAGATTCCTTTCAGTCCAATGTAATAGATAGTGCCGCCCTACAATTCAAAGCCAATTTATCCACAGATAGCAAGTTCATATAATTCCAGCAGGTCGTGACTCGTTGAGATGCCTTATTTGAAAAGCTGTTATTCCTGCCTTCAGAAGGGATTATTCAGTTAAAATGCAAAGTCTGCCTTTTCAAAATATAAGTATTCTATAAAATGAGGAAATACTTATGGATATGAGTACAACAAAGAGGTAAAATTCTAACACAACACCATGATTTGTCAAGGGTTTTTAGCCTATGTCAAAGGGAAGAAAATGTAGGATTTTATTGGCTCATCGAATTTTCCGTATACTTACCAACAGGCACACGGAACATAAATTGTTAGCTTAATATGAAAGTAATTATCATGAAAAAATATGCACTGTTATTCTTACTTCTGTCCAGTTGTGCTACAGTAGGCACCGTCTCTAAAATTGATATTAACGAAAATTTCCCTCATGATGAGATTCAAAAAGTTGCTGTCATTATGTTCGAAGCCCCCGTCGACAAAAAAAAAGGCAACATACTCGCCCCAAAAGCATCTATAGACCCAAACGCAGGCGCAATCCTTTCAAGCATGACTGCCAGAGAACTGACAAAATGGGGAAAATATGTCGTTATTAATAGAAAGGCAGTAGAAGAAGAACTGAAATTTAAAAAACTCAAAGAAGAAGATTTATTGCAAGCACAAAACTATTTGAACCTGGGAAAGCAATTAGGCGTTGATGCTATAGTCGTTGGCAAAATTGAGCGTTTTGGCGTTTCCTACAGAGCAATGTCCTCAGGGTTATTCGTAACACCAATAACAACAAAAGTATCATTTACCGTAAGATGTGTGGACGTAATTTCAAATGAAACGATTTGGTCTGCTAAGATTAAGGGCAACTCAGTAATGGACAATGAGAGAGCCCTGGCATCTAAACTTATTTCAGAAACGTTTGAAGCGCTTAATACAAAATTAAACGAATAGGGCGCAAATTTCTAACAAACCGTCTCCTTCCCACCAGAATACCTACCATATAATTTTACTGGAACCCAAAAATAAGTAAAAATGGTACCTGTCTATACAAATCTATAAACAGTTTCCTGACAATATACTTACACTATTCTTACTACATTTTAGCCACTTATCTACTACATATTGTGAATGCAATAAAAAAACATACAAAATGTTGTATTTTTTTCTTGACAACAGGCATTGTTCCTGCTAGACAATGTACATAAACTTAAAGTGACTTGACTTAACTTAGATAGATTCGACGAAAGGTGAGACATGAGTAAATGTTTGCAGATATATTATAACGAGGAGAGGGACGAAAACATCAAAGAGATGATTCAGATATTAAGAAAAGCAAAGGATTCTCCTTATTACAGGAGAAGATCAGATAGCGAGGTTGCCCTGATGGTCTTGAGCAGGGCACTCAAAAGTGAAGTTAAAAAACTAAATGGTACTGGGAAAAAATAATGATAAATAAAAACTATAAGATTTTTCTATTTACCGCTTGATACTTCTAGAAACTTGATGAGTACGGGGGTAAATGTGACCGGAGCCTTCATCTCCGTTACTTCAAGCCTCGCCCTCCCGTGTGCCGTCACAGCGTAATCGGGATTGCCGTGCTCACCTGACGGGGGTCTTAACTCCTTTCCCCCTCGTCGCCTGACGGCAAAAGGGCTATCTCACCGCAAGAGAATAGCCCTTTTTGCCGTCTTAACAGTTTCTAATTTAGCTAATTCACCCATGCTAACGCTAAATGCAATAGCACGGAAAGCTTATCTAAAACACACATTTTGGAGGTGACAAAGAAATTGGCAAAAAAAGCGATCAATAAACCAAAGACAAAAGCAAAGCCAGCTACCAAAAAGCTAGTTAAGGCAAAAGCGAAACCAGCCCCCAAGAGTAAAAAAGAAACCAAAAAAGAAAAACCGAATATAAAAACAGAAAAAATACAACTAACACAAAGCGTATAAAATTTCAGAGAGTGCTCTTGGGCCTAAGGCATGAATTTCTTTATTTATGCTTATGCCGATTTCCTCCTGTATCAATCCCTTTTGCCGCCCAAACGAAGCTGCTTAGCAAAGCTCCGCTCTACAAAAATAAAATAACATACCATGTATTATAACCTGTCAATCCTATTATAAAAATGACCAAACAAACTGTCTTAATCACAGGTGCTAGTGGTTTTATTGGCACTGAATTGATTGCCCGAATAAACAAAAAGTATGACATTATTGGCATAGACAAGACACTACATAACGATCGAGACAGCAGTGTGTTGTGGTATAAAGCCGATATATCTGACAAGAAACTTTTACAAGACATTTTTCGTAAAATAGAAGCAAAAGTTTCAGGAAAGATCGATTATGTATTTCACCTGGCAGCATATTATGACATGACAAACAAAGCAAACAGAATGTATCGTGAAATCAATGAAAATGGAACCAGATACTTACTGGAAAATTTGATACATTTTACTGTGAATAACTTTGTTTTTGTGAGCAGTACAGTGGTTTTTAGGCCAACCATTGGCAATGACAAACTCAATGAAAACTCTGCCTTGAGCTCATTCATGCATTATGGAAATTCGAAGATTGCGGGAGAAAAAATAATAACAGAATACAAGGAAAAATTAAAAGCAACAATCTTTAGACTTTCAGCAGTATATTCCAAGGATTGCAGATCTATACCGCTTGCAAACCAAATCGCTTTTATCTGGAAAAGATGCTTTGGTTATAAAATATTGCCAGGAAAGGGCATAGGCGGTATATCTTATATACATATCGAAGATGTACTAGACGCCTTTGAGAAGTCCATGCTGTTAGCGAAAGAGATACCTTCTGGTTCAATAATGATTTTGTCTGAGGAGAATCTTATCTCAAATAATGAACTTTGTGGCCTTGTCTTCCGTGAGATTTATGGCAAAAGCATGAACTTCATTCATCTACCAAGGTGGGTTGTGTGGCTTTGTATTTATACTGTAAGTAGTTTTTGCTCGCTAACAGGAAGGCATTACTTTTTTAAACCATGGATGCTAAAATTGACAGACAAAAAATATCAATTTAACATTGAGAAAGCCAAAAAGACATTAAAATGGCAACCCAAATTTCAATTGGAACCATATATGGCAACATTGATTAACAATATGAAAACCAATACAAGCAAGTGGTTCGCAGCCAATAATATGAAATAAAGTACTTTACCGATATGCCATCCTATGTGTTTTTACCTCCACTCACAATCTAACAAATAACATCTACAGAAATTCCAGGAAAAAGTTCTACCGCCGTGAATACCCGTTTTCGTTTGCGTCATAATATACATTGGTGTATATTTGCTTTTAATAACATTATAAATTTTACATCCTTACAGACCAAAAACGGATGCTCTCTATTGGAGAAACGTATATGAAGAAACTGCTTATCATATGTACTTTCACCTTAACACTCTTTTTTTCCAGCACTGTTGGATTCTCAGACATATTAAAGGATTTAGATAAATTCCAACAATCGTTAGGTGACTGGGTAACACAAATCGAAGAGCTGAACAACAGAATATCGAATCTGGAAAGCGGTAAAGCATCTAGCGAAAAGCAGGCTGAAGAACTTAACCAGGGCTTGGCTAATATAGAAAATCTATTAAGCGACATGGACGCTAAAGTTGAAAGAGTTGAAAACATGAGTTCACTGGAAGGAGTAAAAGAGATCGTAAAGTCATTTGAGGGAACACTGAATGTCTTCAAGAAACGATTTTCCAAGCTGGCAAACAGGATCGAAGATCAGGAAGTTAAGACTGCGGTACTTGAAAGGATGTATAAAACGGCAAACAAACCATTAGACACATTGATGAAGGCTATAGACGAGCAGAAGAGTGTCATCAACAAACTGGGAGACAAACTGGTAAAACAGGAAGAGCTCATCCTGTCCATGAAGGAGAGCCTCCAAAAGCAGACATCCCCGGATGAATCTCTTGTAAGCGGAATTGAAGAACTCAATTCCAGATTAAGCAAACTTGAGTCAGGCGTTTTGGTGCAAGCGGTAACGGAACATGCTAAACACGAAGATGAGAAACATGCTGCAGCCCCAGCCGAACACCATGAAGAAGCGAAGCATGCCGCGGCCACAGCTGAACACCATGACAATGTGATGCATGCTGCAGCCCCAACCGAACACCATGAAGAGCCACAAGCACATGTTGAAAAAACAGACCTCATAGACATAGGAGAAGGCTTTTTTGTTAAAAATATCAAATTTGAACCTTTCGGTTCGTCTTCCCAGATAAGCGGTGTAATAGTGAATAAATCTGACAGAGACCATGGCATGATTGACTTTAAAGCTCTGGCTTATAATAAAGAAAATATCCATTTGGGAGACCAGGGTTTTTCTATTTATGGATTTAGCAAAGGTAAGACCAAATCTTTTGAAGAAATAATTGTTGGTGTCATCTCCAAAGATATTAGTAAGTATTCGATTTATCCTGCCAGAATGCCATTAGTTTCCGATACAGGAGAGAGCATAGTCAAGATTATCGAAATAGAAAAAGCAGTTGCGGTTGCTAAGGCTGAAACAAAAGAGAAGACAACGCCAGACAATCTGGAAGACTTAATATTTGATGAAACTACTCCTCCAGAGGAGTTGGAAGGATTTGAAGAAATCGGCAATGGGTTTTATGCCAATAATGTTTCTTTTAACGGTTTTGGATCTTCCTCTTCCGTGACAGGAAGCATAAAGAACAATTCACAAAATAACTTTTACAATGCTTCTTTTGTCATGAAAGTATTTAGTAAGACGTACGGCATGATCACAAGTCTGGATTTCTCAGTAAGAAGTATTAATAGCGGAGACACTAAGGTATTTGAAGAAATCATTTCGGGGGTACAGCCTGTGGATATCGATAGGTATGAAATAACGTTTAAAAGCTCTTATTGAGATATTGGAAACTCTTCGGTAAGGGACGAAGATGAGCCCCATTCTTCATGAGCAGTTCCATGTGTTTCACTCGGCACTCCGTGAGAAGTAGTTTCTTGCCCATGATGTTCCATTAAAGAGGCTCCGTGATCTTCTTTTTGATGAGGCACAGTATCATGATCCATGAAAGAATCTCCGTGCCCTTCATGTTCCCCGCCATGACCACCGCCGTGTTCGCCATGACCAGCTTTCAGTACCTCAGGCAGGTCATCTGACAGCTTAAGAGATCCCGGAGAATCTTCAAGTTCTAATATGATAGGCAGGTCTCTCTTTACTCCCGCCCCTAATTTAATTATCATTTCGTCTACATCCAGGAGATCCATATCCTGTGTAGAGACGACTATATCAGCCAGATTTATATTCCTGGCTGCTTCAAGCGCTACGATTAAATCTCCTCCCAGACCGGTCATAGAAACCCTTCGCAGCCTCTCACCCTCTGCCGTTGCCCTATCAACGAGCAATTCTCCAGCAGCGTGTTTTACATGCATATAATGGTCCCCTTCCGCCTTCTGTTCAATCATGAATTTATTCGCGCTGGCAATAATCCGCGTAACTTTAGTATCCATTTCAGCTTTCAGGCCTACTATTTTACCCTCCTTATCTGATTGTATTTTTTGTGCAAGGGCCTCTGTAGAAGCGTCAATCGTCTGGGTAATACCCCTTTTGCCAACGGCCCTTTCTTTTGCCACATTCAGTAACTCATCTAGCTCTGCAAGCTTAACATTTTTAATCTTTCTTTCTAGCTGCGTGTCAAACCTCATGTCAAGAATAAGCCAGTCAATCACACGAACGTGCCGTGATTTAACCTGGCTTGAAAGTAATATTTTAGCTTCTGCAGCCCTTCTACGCTTCTCATCAGGGTTATAAAGATTTTTTTCCGTCATTTTTCCTAAAACGCTTCTGGCAACGTCTTTTGCTTCACTCTCTACAAACATCTTGTATCTGTCACCAGGACCTATTTCCTGACGAATCTTGTTCGCTTTGCCATCCATTATTTGATATTTCACAATAATGTCAACGGTAACATCATAGTCATCTGCAGTTCTAATGCGTATCTCTTTTGACTCAATCTTACCCTCTGCATTACGTGCTTCCCGTGTCAGACTAAGCGTCTGTACAGTACCATCAAATAGATCCCAGGTTTCAATTTGTCTTATAAATCTATGCCAGCCTGGCGTATAGTCCTTTTGTACAACACCCCTGCTAAGACCCCATATTGTAGTTTTAACTCCTATCTGATCAATCTCAACCCTGATTATCATAAACCTTACACCAACAACAATAACAATGATAGCTATCACAATACTTAGAGGTATGAAATATTTAGCAATAAACTTGGCCAGAAACTTTACCATTAATCCGTTCTCCTGATACTATTCTATTTTAATATAATCCTGGAAAGGGCAAAAAAACGCCCAGAACCAGTTACTCTGTTAATGTCCCGAATGTCCTGCTGCCGCTGGATGTCCTGACGCTTCGCCATGCCCGGACGGATTACCATGTACTGCCCCTTCTCCATGAGAAGACCCTTCCTCCTTAGCGGGCGGTTGTGGCACTTCGCTCTCACCCGTTTCGCTGAGCAGTCTTTCTCTTATTCTTAATTGAGGTATCTCCTCTGATGACTTTAAAACAGGAGTTCCTATAACCTTGGCATTACGCAACCGTCTTGCATATTCCATCTTGACAAGATTGCGGCCGCCTGCACCCTCAAGAGCTTTTTTAAGAGCGAAGATACCCTCCGCTTCTGCCTTCTTCACTGCAAGTATTGATGCAGCGTGTTTTTCCAGTCTATCATACTCCGCATCTGCATCAAGCATGGCCTTAATAAGATACGCCTTGCCGGAATCCCTGATTTTGTCTGATTCAGCTTTTGCGGCTCTCTCCATTTGATGTAGTGTTCCCCCAAACCTGGATATTGCCACATCCAGTTTCTTTGTTTCCTCGGTAACTACCCTATCCTGATTTTTCCTTGCAGCAGATGCCCTCTGCACCTGTTCTTCAACCTCTTTATCTGCAAGCCTTCTTTCGTGTATCTTCTCCGCATATTCTCTGTAGTAACGATAATCAATGAAATTCAAAGAGGTTACGAATATTCCATGCGGGTTTAACAAACTGTTCAACTCATTAGTTGACGCCCGGATCTTTTCCTCTCTTTTAACCGAATCAGGAAATTCACTAATGGACAGATCCCCAAACTCATATCTACAAATAGTTCTCGCATAGTCCCATATCCACTTCTCTTTAAATTCTTCACCGAAACCGGTATCCTGAACAACCTTACTTGCAATCTTAGAGATTAATTTATACTGTATGACCAAGTCTATACTTACGTCACCTCCATCACGTGTCTTGAGTATGATGGGGTTTCCCTGTGGGAAATCTGCGGATATATTCGATGATGCCATAGGCGCTTCCTGCTCTCTTTTATCAAGGATGTACAAGTCTTGAATGAAAGGATAGTAAACTACAGCACCAGCGCGGTCTATGGTTTTTATATTGCCGGTGATATTATTAATAATCACAGCAACTTCATCCGCCTGTATCTCCTTCCACGTCATCCGCCTACCGCCTACAATGAGTAAGACTACCAAGGCTACTGGTACAATGACAAAAAACACCATTTTCTTAGAAACAAGTGGCTTCTTCTTAACACCTTTTGGGTTAAAGCTTTTTTCCATTTAGAATCTCTATAATTTAAAAAAATTTACACTTAAATTAGTTTGTTTTACACACTTATACGCTAGCGACCTGAATATGGAGGAATAGTTATACCAAGAACCTTAATCGCAAATTTCTTATTCTCCAGTCCAAATTGTACCTTTCCTTTTCCCGTTATAAGGGCGACAATTGTAAGGAGAGGCAACACAACAGGAAGTAGTATAAAAAGAATACATAAAGATAACAACGTTATTGGCAGAATTATGGAAATCAAAGGAAAAGCAATCAGCACAACAATCGTTATCACTGACAGACCGAACACGATAACAGGCGGTAGAAGAAAAATTGAAAACATGGCCGTCATAAACTTCTTAAAACGGCTCTCAATCCTATTGCCAAAAATGAAAACTCCGGAAGATGAAACGTCTTCTACGGCAATGGCGTTCCCTGTTTCGCCTCCAACTCTTTCTTCTTTTTTCTCAGAGGGAGCCTCTTCAGTAGCAACGCTAACCGTTTTTTCCTCTTCTGTAGACGGAACTTTCTCGGCTGTCGTACTAACCTTTTCTTCTTCTTTTGCGGAGGAGGCTTTTTCGGTTTCCACGCTAACCGCTTGTTCTTCCTCCGAAGAGTCCTCCTCTACGGTTACGGCATCAACCGTTTCTTCCACTGCTTCAGCCACCTTTTGTTTCTTTTTCCACTTCCACATTGATGATAATCTTATATATATTTAAGCAAGTATCTTATCTTGACATTAGGAATCTTAACCGATATTATCTACTTGACCGGCAAAGAATTAGGCAGAATTTAGCTGTTAATTCTATGTAAAAAAAACTTAAAGTCAAGCGAAATTTACAAGTTATGAAAACACAATATTACCCGACATTCAATGAATTCAAAGAACTTTCAAAGAAAGGGAATGTAGTGCCTGTATACCGTCAACTTTTTGCAGATACCCTCACTCCTGTGTCTGCATTTCAGAAGGTTTCAGACACGGATTACGCATTTCTTCTGGAAAGCGCAGATGGCGGCGAAAAAATAGCAAAATATTCAACTATAGGCAGTAATCCCTTTGCAGGGTTCAAATGCAAAGGTTCTAACGTAGAAATCTTTAACAAAGAAGGGATTACGCATATAGAGACCACAGATCCATTCAAAGTACTGGAACAACAGATTAGCAAATTCTCTCCCGTACGCGTAAATGGCTTACCAGACTTTTTTGGCGGAGCAGTTGGATACACATCCTATGATTCTGTGCGCTATGTCGAAACGCTGCCGGACTCAACAGTTGACGACTTGAATCTGCCGGATATGTACTTTATGTTCTATGATGAAACTATTGTATTTGACCACTTAAACAAAACGATAAAAGTAGTCTGCGCGGCTCATATAGACGAAAGAGATATTCAAGATATCTATGAAGATACGGTTAATAAGATCGATAATGTTACTAATAAGCTCCGCACCCCCGTAATGACCTTAAGTGATGATATTACCGAAAAAGGGGAGCTAAGCCTGAAGTTCTCGTCAAATTTTAAGAAATCTGATTTTCTACAGGCTGTCGAAACATGTAAAGAATACATTCGTGCCGGAGACATAATACAGGCGGTTCTTTCACAACGCCTGCAAACAGAGATAAATGCGAAACCTATTAATATTTACCGCACATTAAGGGTAATCAACCCCTCTCCATATATGTTCTATATAAAAATGAAGGATTTGGAGTTGATAGGCTCCTCTCCCGAAGTTATGGTAAAAGTGGATGACGGAAACATTAACGTAAGGCCAATAGCAGGAACGAGAAAACGCGGGAGCACAACGGAAGAAGATGAACTGTTAGCTAAAGAATTATTATCCGACCCGAAAGAACTTGCCGAACATATCATGCTCCTTGATTTAGGAAGAAATGATGTTGGAAGTGTTTCTCAATACGACAGCGTCTCGATAGACGAAAAAATGGTAATAGAAAAATACTCGCACGTAATGCATATTACATCCAGCGTCAGCGGAAAATTAAGGGGCGACAAAAATGCCTTTGACGGTTTAAGGGCATGTCTGCCTGCAGGCACCTTATCAGGAGCCCCAAAAGTAAGAGCGATGCAGATAATAGATGAATTAGAGCAAACACGACGCGGACCTTATGGTGGCGCAGTAGGCTATATTAACTTTTCCGGAGATATAAACACATGTATTACCATAAGGACCATTGTCTTGAAAAACGGTAAAGATGCATATATACAAGCCGGTGCAGGTATCGTCGCAGACTCTATCCCCGAGATGGAATATCAGGAAACGCTTAACAAGGCAAAGGGATTATTAAGGGCCATCGAGGTAGCCGAGAGGATTTAAAACTCTCATAACAATTGACAAGAAGGCAGGTAGAAATGATAGCAAGATCTGCAAATCCGGGTCTAAACAAAAAAACTTTTTCTCAAGTTAGAGACTTTGTACAAAGAGACAACTTGATGACGCTTCAAGGGACGGTTAACAAGACAGGAATAATGCTGTTTCTGGCCTTGGTATCAGCAATGTGGGTATGGCGTCAGTTTTTTGTCTTCGAATCGCCCCAAATATCACTGTATTTATGGGGCGGGGCCATTGGAGGCTTCATCGCCGCAATGGTGGCTATCTTCAAACCAACGACTGCACCGATAGTGGCACCAATTTATGCTTTACTGGAAGGACTGTTTTTAGGTGGAATCTCCTCCATTATGGAAGCACGTTTCCCCGGAATAGTAATTCAGGCTGTAGGTCTCACTTTTGGAACTCTGTTCGCCCTCTTGTTTGCTTATAAATCAGGATTAATCAAGGCTACTGAAAATTTTAAGCTCGGGGTAACCGCTGCAACAGGCGGAATCTTCCTGATGTACATGGTGAGCTTTATCCTTGGTTTTTTTGGCATGAACGTCCCATTTATTCATGGTAATGGTATTATGGGAATTGGTATTAGTGGTTTTATTGTTGTCATTGCCGCCCTTAATCTGGTTCTTGATTTTGACTTTATTGAACATGGAGTGGAACAGGGAGCTCCCAAATTTATGGAATGGAGAGCAGCACTGGGCCTTATGATCACGCTTGTCTGGCTCTATATTGAAATTCTCCATCTACTATCCAAGCTGAGGAGCCGATAATTGAATTGGATGGTGCGGCAAAGCCGTTCGGTACAGGTGGGCACAATAAAGAAAGGAAATGATTAGTGTTAATTGCACGGTTTTTACAACTTTTAGGTATGCTCCTATTAATAGAAGGTCTTTATCTTGGTATCGTTAAGCACTCTATGAACCTGGAAATTTTGTGCGTTGGGCTGGGCATCGGATCCTTCTATGCAGGAAGATGGCTACAGGGAAGGGGCAGTTAAGACATTCTTCGACTATGCCAGTCTGTTAGATGAAAGAGACGTCACACTAAGCAAAGTCGAAGTGTTATCAACACACACCATCGTTGCAGCAAAGCCTGCCCGCCGATTTGTTGGGTGGGTCCGTTAAGCAAGAAATTAAAGAATAAAAGATTTGTTTTTTACCATCACTTTAGCTCACTTCAAACTTTAGTCACTTTTAACTTTTTATTTACAGCTATGCATGAAGAAACAACCAAAGAACAAGTAGAGTCCTGGGACAAACAGTATCTGTGGCATCCATTTACGCAGATGAAAGATTTTGTCAAAGAAGAGCCATTAATTATAGTAGATGGCAGGGGCATTATGCTAAGAGACATTAATGGCAATGAGTATATAGATGGTGTTTCTTCGATGTGGTGCAATATCCATGGCCATAGACGGAAAGAGATTGACAATGCAATAAAAGACCAACTTGATAAAGTTGCTCATACAACCCTGCTGGGCATGTCAAATATACCTTCAGCCAAATTGGCAAAACGCCTGGTTGAGATAACACCGGAAGGCCTGAACAAAATATTTTATTCTGATAATGGTTCCAATGCGATTGAAGTGGCCATAAAAATGGCATTTCAATATTGGCAATATAAAGGCAACAAAAAGAAAACCAGTTACGTTACGTTACAATACGGATATCATGGCGATTCTCTGGGTGCAGTAGGTGTGAGTGGGGTAGAAGTTTTCCATGCTGTTTTCAAACCTCTTTTACTTAAGGCGTTCACCACACCATCTCCTTATTGCTACAGATGCCCATACGGCAAAGACAAAGCATCTTGCTCGCTTGAATGCTTGAGCAAGCTGGAAGAAATACTATCGAAAAATTCTGAGTCAATAGCTGCCATGGTTATGGAACCACTTGTGCAAGGTGCGGGAGGAATAATTGTCCACCCTGAAGGCTATCTGTCAGGCGTAAAAGATTTATGTGAAAAATATAATATCCTTCTTATTGCAGACGAGGTATTGGTCGGTTTTGGACGTACAGGAAAAATGTTTGCGTGTGCACACGAAAATGTAACACCTGATATATTGACTGTCTCCAAAGGTTTAAATGGAGGCTATATGCCTTTGGCAGCGACTCTGACTACAGACGAAATTTATAATACCTTTCTCGGCAAACACAGTGAACAGAAGACTTTTTTCCATGGCCATACATACACCGGCAACCCGTTAGCGTGTTCAGCAGCCCTTGCAAATATCGATATATTTGAAAAGGAAAATGTCATAGAGGGCCTTGTTCCAAAGATCACGGTTTTGCAGGAGAGACTCGAACAGTTCAAGGAGTTGAAGGCAGTAGGAGACGTACGGCAATGTGGACTCATTGCCGGTATAGAACTGGTTAAAGACAGGGAGACAAAAGAGCCTTATTCATGGGAAGAAAAGGTTGGGATGAGGGTCTGCCTTGAAGCAAGACAACGCGGTCTGATTACCAGGCCGCTGGACAATGTCCTGGTGGTAATGCCTCCCTTGTGCATAACTATTTCGCAATTAAATAAGATGATGGACATCTTATATGAATCGCTGGAAGTTGTCACTGAAACAAGTTAAAACTCTTATGCATTTATTCAAAGCCATATTCGGGCAATCTAAAAAGAAAACAGATAATCCCACGTCTTCTCATGGAAGATTTAACAGGATAATGATATACACATGTATCGCATTCTTTGTAATAGCGGTGGTATTTGTCAGTTTCACATACAATGGAAAATGGCAAGCCGGACTTATTGAGGTCGGCAGTGCGACCTTTTTATTTGTCATTTTTCTGCATATTCTGAAAATCATAATACCGCAATCTTCCGGTAAAATCATTACTACGCTCTCTATCCTAATAGCGGCCATGTTGATCTACGCAAACCTCAGTTTGCAAAGAAACAAAAACAAGGAATATTCCTTCAATGAACTTCTTGTAGGTGATTTACTGGTAAAAAAACTCGTTGGCAAGCATGAAGAACTACCGGATGAACAGCTGGCAAAAAGGCTTAAAAATGTAATTCCCGGTAGCGTTACCCAGACAAAAACGGAGAAAGATACCATTGAATCTACATTTGAAAAACCGGAGAAGGATTTAATGGGTGAGCCGGTTACTTTACCAACAGACAAACTCAGCACTGTATCGATACCGATACATAAAGCAAAAAAACACTCTTTTTACGTTCCGGAAGAGGCTATCAACTATAAATTAGAGGTTGCAGATAAAGAAGGTTTAAGGTTAAGCAGAGCCAGAATTGCTACGGCTGGTTTTGCTGTTCAGCCGTACAAACCGGATGAACAGGTTTCAGGCATGCATACACCTGCGCCTTTGTACCTTCCGCCAGAAAAGAAAATCGACTATAGCTCGCTCCAACGCGCTATTTACAGTAAACCCGAACAGCCCTCTGCAACATCAGAATCGAAAATGCAGCCGGCTCTATCAGAGGAATATATTGAGGACAAAACTGGCAAGCAAGTTGAAGAGAAGTTGCAAACACAGAAACCCACAGGAGAATAACTATGCGTAAGTTAGCAAACATTTTGTTTTTCACAATAATTACCGTTTTGATTGTAAATCACATTAATTTTGTATCAGCTACCGAAGATACAAAAAACGATCTAGGCAAATCAATTGATGAATTGAAAAAGGTGTTGGAACATGAGCCATCGAATGTTGACGTGCATTATTATCTCGGGCTGGCTTACTATGATAATGGGATGGTGTCTGAAGCGATAGATGAGCTTAACAAAACCCTGGTTCTTGACCAGAACTATGTTAATGCATATTTTAATCTGGGCACTATCTACACCAGTCAGGGAGATATCGATAGCGCAATTGAGATATTCAAAAAACTATTACAGGCAGACGCAACCAATGCAAGTGCAGAATATAATCTGGGTTTTCTTTATAACGAAAAAGGGTTAGTAGACGACGCAATTGCTGCTTATAAAAAGGCAATTCAAATTAAACCGGATTATCATCAATCTTTAAATAATCTGGGAATTATCTATTTTAAAAAGGGATTATTGGATAATGCCGTCGCAATCTATACAAAAGCCATTGAGGTGAATGCGGACTACGCCGAAGCATATTACAACCTTGGAGCGGTCTATCTTGAACAGGACCAGCTTGATAATGCTATTTCTCAACTTGAAAAATCCACGTCCCTTGCACCTGACTTCGCTGGGGCATACTACAACCTGGGAATTGCATATCGGAAAAAAGGGATGCCGGACGAAGCGATATCCGCTTTGAACAGAGCATTGGAAATAAATCCCGAAGATCTCAAGTCGTTAAACATTCTGGCAATAACCCTCCATGAAAAAGGAAAATTTGAAGACGCCATATTCGAATACGAAAAAATAGCAGCCATCACCCCGAAGGATGCTAACGTACGTTACAACCTGGGCGTTGCTTATTATAAGGCAGGAATGAGGAAAGAAGCGATATCTGAGTTGCAGAAAGCGTTGAAGCTGGCGCCAGATCACACAAAAGCCCATTATAATCTAGGTGTAATCTATATGAAAAAAAACAAACTCAGCAAATCTATAAAAGAGTTTAAAAAGACATTAAAAATAGAACCCGGTCATGCAGATGCCTACGTTAATCTTGGAGTTGTTTATTACCGGCAAGGATTACCGGAAGAGGCGATTACCGCCTACAACAGAGCGCTGGAAATCAAACCGGATTACGCTGAAGCGTATTACAATTCAAGTTTTGCTTATCTAAAAAAGGGGCTGATTGACGATGCCATAAATATGCTTAAAAAAGGTATTGAGCTTAACCCCGACAGAGGCCTTCTCTACTTTCTTCTTGGAAATGCCTATAGCGATAAGAGCTTATTAGACGAATCAATTATCGCATGGGAAAGCGCTATAGAGAGAGATCAGAATCACTATAAAGCATACAATAATCTTGGTTTTGCATATTATTCAAAAGGTCTGGCGGATAGGGCAATAACCTCTCTTAAAAAAGCAATAAAAATCAAAGAGAATTATGCGGAGGCCCATTATCATTTGGGCTCGATTTATATTGAAAAAGAGATGCTGAAGGAAGCCGTCTCAGAGCTGACCCGAACAATTGAACTTAAACCGGATCATACGAAAGCTCACTATAATTTAGGCCTCATATATCGCCATTTGGGTGACATGGACAATGCCATCGCCAAATGGAAGATGGCTGTCAAGCTGGATCCCACATACGCAAAAGCGTATAACAACCTGGGAGTTGCATATGATTTTATAAATAAGATCGATGAAGCCATTTATCAGTACAAACATGCGATTGAGATGAAATCTGATTATGGTGAAGCCCATTATAATCTTGGCATAGCTTACGCGAAGAAAGGTGATATGGAAAATGCTATCTACAAACTGAGGAAGGCTATAGAAATAAACCCGGACAACCCGGATGCCCATTTTGCACTTGGCATAATCTATCGGGCGAAGTGGAAAATAAAAGAATCGGAAAGAGAAATTTCAGTCTACAACCGTCTAAAATCAGGAACAAATTAATCTTAAGATAAAGCCCTACACATCATCTTCCATGGGCACTTTCACCTCATTGATGAAAAAAGTGGTACCGCTCTTTTTCTGTTTCCGGTCCTCCAACTTTGCAAAAGCTTCATCTTTTTGAGAGTAGGGAAAGCTGGCAATCTCCTTATAGCTGGCATCGAAAACCTTCCAGACGACTTTTTCCCGCTTTATAACAGATTTGGCGACTTTCTTCTTGGTTGTTGTTGCTTTTTTCGCCTTCTTTTCAGCTTTCTGCTCTTCACCGGCAGCAGCCTCTTCCGCCATCTGCTGAAGTCTCTCTTTGCTAGTCACTCTTTTAGCCATAAGTTGTTCTCTCTTTCGTAATGGTAAACCTTCATAACTTAAACGATAATAGGGCATTATACACGAAACTGTCAAAACAGCAACAATAAACACAGTTTTAACACTAAATGATGAAACTCAACGCTTCATCTACCACTTTAGCAGATGCACCGGGAGATCCGACTAAGGATATTATTTCTTTAAGTATGGCAATACATGCCTCTCTTTTTTCTTTATTTAATAAGAGCTCAGTTGATTGAGAAGCCAGCCATTTATAGTCATCCCTGTACATGAGTTTCTCCGGAACAGCTGTTTTTTCTGCAATCATATTGGACCTGATAGATATAAGGTGTATTCATATGTGGTTTGACAGACAATATGAAAAATACAAGCTGTAATCTTCTTGACTAATTGATTCATAAGGGCATACTTGTTTGATAGTTAATGGATAGAAGAGAAGCAGCAGAAGTTTTTTGATGATTTTTGCTTTTTACCTACTTTTATCATCTTTATATCAAAAAATTAGTCTATGAAAATTTACCTCATATACATCCGGGACGAGGACTATTACAATATTCTTCCTGAAAAACTCAGGAGATCGGGTAACAGCGACCGTATTGAGGTGATGGCTTTCCCGCCACTTGGCATTCAGACATTGGCACCGGTAATCCGCAACCACGGAC
>Ga0233429_1002163_pt1 | contig 21023 bp, 43 predicted proteins | sample SI_118_April2016_3_FD_179879 | JGI IMG/M metagenome (GOLD analysis project Ga0233429, IMG submission 179879) | Seawater microbial communities from Saanich Inlet, British Columbia, Canada - SI_118_April2016_135_MG | ecosystem: Environmental > Aquatic > Marine > Inlet | place: Canada: British... | reverse complement strand
TCTACGGGCCGTGTGCTGATGCAATTGCGTTCAGCGTATGTTGACCAGCCCCTCACCTGGGGCGTCGTAGGCGGGAAGCTAGACGCCAATGAGAGCAACCTTGAACGTGTCGCGGGACGCGAGTTTAAGGAAGAAACAGGATACCACGGGGAGTTATCACTAGCCCCTGCATACAAGTTTGTGGCCCCAGGCGGCAACTTCACATACCAGAATTACATCGGGCTAGTTGATGACGAGTTTCAACCCGAGTTAGATTGGGAAACAAAACGCTTTGCGTGGATGGAATTAGAAGACGCAATACGGGTAACTCCTATGCACTTTGGCCTAAAGGTCTTACTTGACGACGAAGAAAGTTTTAAGTTACTATACGCCGCCACCGAAGCAGCATAACACAAAGGATAGAAGACAATGGCTAAGAAAAGTTTAGGTAGGCAGCAAATGTCAATGCACCTCATGTACGCGGGCGACGAGCTAGGCAAAGTCGGCGTGTATGCGGGGGGCCGGATTGGAATACCCCTGGCTATCGCGCAGGTAAACCCCCCTCTATTTTATGTCTTAAGCGATACCGGACATGGCGTTCAGCCGTACCCTGAACGGGTTTTAGAGAATGACGAAAAGTACGAGGCCCTTGACCGAATCAAGGCAAGATGGGGAATAAAGTTACAGTACCCCTTTAAGAAAGGCGAACGTTGGATTGACAGAAAGAGCGGCGGCTATACCGCGTATGAGTGTACGTCAGACTACAAAACGCCAAAGTCCGCTAAACACAAAAGGTCCGTGGTTTTAGACCGCGCGCAAATCCGTAGGGATGAAGAGGCGAGACTAGACAGATTGCATAGGCATAAGGCGATTGTGCTGCCTGCACCTTCATACGAAGTCGAAGAGGAAGTTTTAGACAGTGGGGCAATCGTAGATAGCTTGTGGGCACCTCGCAGGGGCAGATTAGCCCCACCGATGCATGGGGGCAGCGCAAGAAAGTCCACTAAGGCGAGCCGTGCGAGAAAGGCAATGCCCTTTGGCTTTAGCTCTAGGGTACTTGGCATGACGTTCGTTTACTACGGCAAGACGTACAAGATTAAGAAATTGAACGCCCGCGCCACAAAGAATCAGGTAGACACGACCGTTATTGGCGAGTCGCAATCTGTAGTACACCAATTCGACGCTGACCAAGTTAAGCGCGCACTGACCAAAGCCGGCAAAAGCTGGAAGGCATAAACATGATTTACAGGAACCCGAAACAACTAAACTTGGATAAATACTTCGGTAGCGACGATGGGGGATATGACCCTACGATTAAACCGGACCCCAATTTTTCTTTGGCCGATGCCGACGACTACGACGATGCCGAATGTAACGAGTGTGGTATGCAAATCGACTTTGAAGGTGCGCCATGCCCAATCTGTGACCATGCCCACGAGCGGGGACATGGAGTCACGCGAGCAGTTAGGTCGGGCGCTTTAACGTACTATGAAACTGAGCCTTTGGATGCAGACGACCCGGATTGGCAGGTATCCCCGGACTACGACGAATTGCAAGGTTATGAGTCCCCCGACGTTATTGACGTGGAAGACCTGACCGTGCAAGAGTTTCCGTTGGCCTTAGCGTCCGCAAGAGCGCGTAGTCGTTTCCCCGGCATTGTAGGAAGGGGAGCAGGTAGGGGCGTTATGCGAAGTGCTGCGCCTAAACGTAAGAAGGCAAAGCGTAAGATAGCAGTTAAGCCGCCTAACCGCAGTAAGCGACCGTCAAATGTGTTTATTTCCGCAGCTAACCACTACGGTTTGAACCCCGACATTTATCGCACGCGAATTATTGTTGGGGGCAAGGCCTACTCGATTCGGAAGCTTTACAAGAGAGCTACCAAGAATCAGGTTGGGCTTGTCACTATCCCGCACGACGACGGTAACGAGTGGCTGATTACAGCACTTGCATTGAAGCAGTTGCTTACGCGCAATGGCATTGACTGGAGACCATAACAATGGACAAGTTTAGCATGAACCCCTTTAAGGTGGGACAAATAGTTTTCTATAATAATGACCCAGGGGTTGTAGTAGAGATTGTAAACGCATACACTGTTACAATCCGAGCGCCCAAAAGGCACGTTTACGCGACGGTCAACATTAAGGAACTGACAAGAGAGATAGTGGAAATTGAGTACGACTGGTACATAAGAAGGTATGGAAAGATAGAGTCTTCGGGCGTGGCGCGCGGTTTAGACTCCCTCTTAGGCTACGCTTGGCAAGTAGTAAGGCTTGAGCCGGGCTACCCCACCCCTATCCTAGAGGAAAGCGAGGACAGCACAGCCCGAGCGCACATTTATGAGATAGAGGGACCATTCGACACCATTTTCTTCAAGCGGGTAGACGGTAAAAAGCTGACTTACAAAGAAGAGGACAACATTGTCGATTGGTTGGAAGAAGAACTAGATAACCTCCGAGAAGACGAAGAGTATTAGCAATGATTGACACGTCCCCCAAGCACACCCTAGAAATCGAGATAGAGACAGCAGGAGGGACAGCATCGGGGGTTCTATTCTTTGAAACAGATTCCTTCACGAACTGGGCAGAGAATAGAGTGTCTGACGAGGAGCTACTAGAGTACCTTTCCAAATTGCCTCTTCCCATAGCGGTTTTGAATAATATAAATGTAGACGCCGAGTGTCGAGGAAGGGGTTTGGGGAACACTCTCATGGAAGAGTTCTTAGACGCTGTGTATGAAGCTTCTTCGTTTGTTTTGGAGTCAGATTCAGGAGAGGCACAAAGGCCAGGGTTTAACCTGGAAGAGTGGTATGAAGGATTTGGGTTCTACACAGAAGGTCGAGACTCTAGCGGAACTAACCCCATAATGGTGAAACTGGATTAAGAAATGATTGACACTAAACCTAAGCACCCAATCGTAGGCACAAAGGATAACCCCTTCTACGTCAAGTTGGCAACAGGTGCTGAACCTGGAGAAACGGAAGTACCTGATTGGATGCTCACGGTTGGCGCGGTTGCGTTAAGTGTCACGGTCAGTTATTTCCTTCAGCGGTATCTTGATAAAGTAACAAGTAAATAGGGAGAATAGAAGATGCATACTTTGAATCCTGACTTAGCCCAAATGCTAAGTGGCGAACAATTCAGTAACGGTTTCCAGTTTGATTTAAGCTTTATGAATCGGTACGGGATGCTAACTCGAACAGAGAGAATCTTAGAACTCACAAAGGACAAAGAGGTTGTGCATATTGGATGCGCGGACCACTTGCCCTTGATTGACGGCAAAATCAAAATGGGCACGCACATGCACACGCGGCTATTAGCTAACTGTAGCGAGCTATTGGGCATCGACACTAACGCCGAAGCACTACAGCACTTGCGCGATAAACACGGAATGTCTAATCTCTTTTGCCTGGACGTTACGAAAGAACCCGTATTTGATGAACCGTTCGTACAGTGGAACTTGGCCCTACTAGGCGAGATTCTGGAGCATGTAGGCGACCCGGTTAGCTTCCTAAAGGGAGTGAAAAGGAACCTGGGTAGCAACGTGGAAAGAATCATTATCACGGTCCCTAACGCATACAGCGCAGAGCATTGCAGCTATGTAAACGGATATGGTCGGGAAGTCCTAAACTCCGACCACAAGTTTTGGTTCACCCCGTATACACTGTTGAAGGTAATGACCGAGGCGGGACTTACGGACCTTGAGCTATTCCCCGCCGACAATACGCGCGCCCACGGCAACAAAGCGTACACAGCGCCCACACTGGTAGCAGTGGGCAAGTTACAGGATTAGTACAATGAACGTCACAGAAGGCCAAGCCAAACTATTCAATGACACACTAGTGGCAGCCGCAAAGAAGGTCTGTCCTAGGTACAATGTATCCGTTGAGGATTGTGTGCGCGCCGCCGCAGAGGCAACTACCTTTGGGAAGTTTGCTATACATAACAACTATTTTGACCTTGCAGGCGCGGGCGATAGGGGGTACAATACTCATGTGGTTGTTGAACGCACAACTGATATTCAAAATGGTGGGTGCAAGCCGCACTTTCTTAGGCGTGCCCGTTTTTCAAGCCCTGAAGCCTGCGTAGAAGCCTACTGCAAGCTACTAAATAAGTAAGGAGAAGACAATGTTAGGTGGACCCGCATTTACAGTTACCCAGCTAAAGGGCTTAGGCGCTACCGACGATGATTTATGGTCGGACGACGACCTAGACGCCTTGCTTGACGACGATTGGGATACCCCCGAAGCCAAGACAAAGATTAAGGCCAAGCTGGACACCACGAAATCGGACGGGGGTTGGAGCCTGGACAATATCCTAAAGACGGCAACTAAGCTCACGTCTACAGGCGTCAAAATCTACAACTCCGCAAAAGGGCTTTGGGAAGACCCGCCGCCGAGGTACGCCGCCGTTGTTGCTGCAAAGCAGAAGAAGTCTAGCGGCATGGATAACACTCAAATGCTTATGATTGGTGGAGTGGCACTTATCGCCCTTTACCTGATTATGCAAAAGAAGTAACAAAGATAACAAGGAGAGAGACAATGGCATACGGAACAAAATTATATTCAATTGGCGGCGCGGCACTTTCGCCACTAGGCGCTAAAACAGTGGGCGACTCGGAGTACATGTGGCAGGACCCTTCCAGCATTGGCGTTACCATGCCCAAAGGTTGGTACACTAACGATACAGCACAGAAAGCGGGTATCGGCCTAGGTACAGTCGCCCTAGCTTACCTCGCGTGGTACCTCCTTTACAAGAAGGGTAAGTGAACATACTTTAAGCCCTAGGTGGGGAGGTGAAGTATCTTTTCTGGTGGAGAACGAATTATGATTGCAGGAACACAAGCATTCGCGCTATCTGGCAGCGGGCCACATGATTCATCTAAAGCGGACTCTACCCCCGACTATGACGATTGGGGGTGGGACGACTATTGGAAACCGGAAGATTGGATGGCGTGGCACGGTGCCATGAAAGCAGCATACGGCAAGAACAAAGCGGACTATAAGTGGGCAACCGCGTGGCAAGAGCAGGGTTGGTTTGAGGGAGGCATTAACGCCCGAACCTTTAACTCCGACTTTCGGAATTGGGCAAAGAGCGAAGGTTTAACAGACGCGCTCTATTGGGGCAAAATTGGACCCTTGGTCAAAGTGCTAGGTGAAGGTGCCGACGTAGTAAAGGGCGATGACGATACACCGGGGTACACTAAACCCCCAAATACCCCCGGCTCAAAGGGACCAGACCCCAAAACAGGGGGCACAAAGAATAAAAAGGGAGAGAAAAGCTCCTTAACTGGATTGTATGTCGGGGTTGCCCTGGGCTTAATGGGGTATCTCTATTTCGCAGGAAATAAAACATGATTGCGGGAACACAAGCATTTGCCCTTGGTGCGGCAGAGTCGGCTACTTCGCCCAAGGGGATTCCATTAGCGGGGAGAACCTTGGTATTAACTGTGCTTAAAGGCAAGGGCAGTAAAAAGGGTAAAGTAACCCCCGAAGTTATTGCGGAAGCCAAGAAAAGGCTGGCAATAGCAAACGCCCAACCAACATTAGGTTTAGCGTTCTTAGAGTGTGGTATCCAGACATACGACACAGACAACGCCTCATGGCTAGCTTGTTACTCCGTTTTAAGGGACTTGTCCGAACAGAACTTTCTGGATAACGACCTAGCACTAACCTTAGAGTACGGACTATTCGGTTATCCCGACGAAACTTTCATTCCAGACGGCTTAGGCTCTGCCGCACTATTAACCCTCGCCAACCCACCCCTGGGGATTTTAGTTGGTGGGGTATCCTACAAGCTAGATAGCATTCGACCAACTATCCAGAAGAATACAGAGACTTCATGGTCTACAGTAGATGCGCTGAACGCGCTAAGTAACTTGGACCCCGGCGCGGCAGACCTCGTAGCAGATATGATATTAAAGGCACAAGCACAGTACCCTAAAAAGTACCTGACGCCTTTAACCGAAAGCTTCACTAATGCTGTATGGCGTGGGGCAAAGAAAGCGCTGCAAGGGGTTGCTGATGTAGCGGCCTTTATCATTCCTACTTGGATGCAGGTACTAATTGGACTAGGGGCGGTTGTCTACATTGGCAATTCGTTCAAACGATAGGATAGGAACATGATTAGCTCAACACTCACAGAACCTAAGCAGGACTTAGGTACTTTCGCGGGGAGCCACAACAGTAATAGCAAAGCTTCCGGCTTTGGCGTTGGTGTCTTAGTGTCACTCGCACTTATTGCGTGGGCGGCTACGGGATTCAAAGGGCTATAATTCGTTAAAACGATAGGGGGGGGGAAGTACAATGATGGGTATTAACGGAACAGACTGTAAATGTGGTATGGGGGGCATGAGACAAAGTGCTAGCTTTGCTCTAGGTGCGGTAGACCCGGACACTTTGGTAACGCCAGAGCGGTTAGAAGCAGCACTTGACCTTACTACATACGCCAAGTTGCAGCAGGCACTATCCAGTGCTTTCAATAAGCTGAATAAGATTAGCCAAGGCAAGTTTCCAGACGCGAAAACGCTCCTGGCGAAAGCTCCCGCACCAAAGGGTAAGAACGACGCTGACGACGTGAACGCGCTGCGTAAGTGGCTCAAGAGTGCCATTAAGGCACCTGACAAGGCTGCCTTCGGCCTGGATACGCTCATTGTCCCTACGATGCTCTACGACGAAGTGGTGGCGCTTGTGGGGCCTCCTGACCCGGCACAATTCGGTAAGGGCAAGGGCAAAGACGGAAAAGACAAAGACAGCGGAACAAACACAGCACTTATGGTAGGCGGCGCACTAGTTGTTGCTTACCTGCTATTCAAGAAGTAGAGGTGTATCGTGGCGACGGAATTGGATTTTAGAAAAAGGCCACCTAACCCTACATTGGGCATCGGCGTAGGTGTGGCAGCCGGTCTAGGCTTTTGGTACCTTAGCGAGTCCAGTGTGCCAGAAAAAGTAGACTGCTCATACCTAGCAGCGCCCGCGACTGACCTATTCGCGCTATTGGGCGCTATGGTTTGTGCGTATAAAGGGGTAAAACTTAATGACCCTTTTATCCAGGCTTTTGGTTCAGCCGTCATAGTCATACACACCTTTCAGTATTTAACACACAAAGCGTAGGAACACAAAATGATTCTCGAAGGAACAGGACATAATTTTAGGCAGGGACTCGCCGCCTTTGCTGGTTTAGCCGCCGCAGAGGACGCGGATAACCCCGATTCATCACCCGTTGTGTCACAGAACAACAAACCCGAAGATGGCCACCCCCCTCCTGCGGTACCTTCGGGTAACGTAAAGACGGTTAAGGTAACTCCCGCTGAACAGGCGAAGAAAGAGGTGGCAGTCCTTACGGAGAAGGCTAATCTCGAAACCTTACTAGGAGCAGCAAAGGCTTTTTACGAAGAGGTGCTCGCGGATAACCCCAACGGCAAGCTAGTAAGCTGGGAAGAGTTTAGCGAGGATGCCCCCAAGACAGCTAAGGATTTTCCTGAGTGGTCGGGGAAGTTTGAAGAACTCAAAATCTATTTCAAGGACGGAATGAACGGCATGTTCGCGCCGTACTTGAAGCATCTTAAAGCTTTCTATGCCGGTGGTGTGGACGCAGCTAACGACCCCTGCAAAGGCAATAACTGGATGTATTGGGTAGGTGGAGCAGCGTTGCTTTACTGGCTCGTTAACAAGTAAGAACATACGCTTAGACAAAAGGATACTATCATGGCCACGTCACCCGAATTAAAAGCAGCACGGCTCGCGTTTAGCGCAAAAGTCTATAAGGCTACTCAACATCTCCCCCTCGCCCAAGCCGCCGAATGTATTGCATACGCCTGGGGCGTTCACATTAGTAAGTGGCCCAGCAAGTGGGACGCTTCCATAGTAACTTCCGTCCAAGATAGCCTAAAAAAGTATGTTGCTGCGGATAACCGCGAAGCAGTCATGATTACTAACTGTGCGGGAAGTACCCTTGAGGAATTGAATAGCGCAACAGGAAAGGCAAAACATGCCAGTTTTCTAGGGGCGGTTAAAGCTAAGGCAGCGGAACTAGCACCCCCCGAAGAAGAAGCGGGTCCAAATTGGATGCTCATTGCAGGTGGCGCGGCTTTAGCCTACTTCTTGTTCATGAAAAAGAAGTAAGGGACAGTTTCGCAGTCCGGGGGTGCATAATCCCGGCCCCGCGAGCGGCACTCGTCCGTCGCATAGGGCACTCGCCGCCCTGACAACATGCATCACCGTAATACGGAATGCCACCAATCGAGCACCTACTAGTGTAACCCCGCCTCCCTTTTCCTCTGCGGCTTCTAGTTAAACGCTTAAATAGCAAAGGCCCGGTATAACCATGAGGTTGTACCGGGCCTTTGTGCTTTTAGACTGTATGCTTTGCTAGTGGCTGAATGAGTGGCTTCCTCCCACTACTACACACGCATCGCTATTCGCATCTTCATCTAGCGTAGCCTCTACAGAGACTTCCTCGCCATAGTACCCGTTGCTCTCGCCCAGCCAACGCATCGTAAGGCTTGCGCCCATACTCTGAATCTTAACGAACGTCCACGTCCAGCTTTCAGAGTATTCGGATGGTTTCTGCCGCCACTCTTCCCCTGTAGCGTCGTCGTGCTCGTTACCTGCATTGGATTCCATAGAAGCCAGCACTACTTTATGTCCCACGAGGTCTTGCAGGTCCCCATCTACGTCGTGCAGGTTAACGCTTTCGCAACAGTCGTGTTGGTGATAGAGGCGAAACGTAATACCGCACGCCGTCTTAATCAACACCTCCTCGTCGCCAACCTTACCCGTAACCGACATAATTATGCGGCCTTCCAGTTTCTTGAATACCTCTTTGTCGCTAATGTGAGGCTCCCGGTCCCAATGGCTACCAAACCAAGTCTTGTCACTCATGCTTCTCCCCCTTAGCCGCATCGGCCTCGTCTTTACCCTTCTGTGCAGCCACTACCAGCTTTGCAAACGCCTCCATTGAGCTATCAACATAGTCGCCATACTCTTCCAGATAAAACCAATGGTTGGCTTTGCCCTTACTGTTGTACCATGACTGTTGCACGGGCATTAACGGCGGCGGGCTAATCTTCTCGCCTGTTTCCGTCTCAAACACCATAGTCGGGTCGGTCCAAGCCCATCCCCAGCACTTGCCTGTTTCGGGGTCCATGCCAATGACCTTAAGCAACATGGGGATAATTGCGCCTAGCAGTTGTGGGTCTTGCCAAAGCAAGATAACCTCTTCTCCCAGGTCGGGCATGTCTTCGGGCATTTCCCGTTTTTGTGTTAGAAGCTCTGCCATTGTCTTTTTGTTGTCTGTCTTGTTACCTTCACTCATAGTCCAATTCCCTCCGCTGCGTTGTCATTGAAAAGTCCCTCTTTCCGAATGTACCGCATAATCATTTCAACATTCTTGTGGCGCGTCGTGGCCTGGATTGCGTGCATAGGTTTGCCCGCTATGGCCGCTGACGTGACCAACCCGGCCCGCAACGAGTGTCCCGCGAACCACCTGTCTTCGATGCCCGCCGCCCTCTGAGCGCCCTGTACGGTCCTCGCAATGAGCCTGCCAGTTACGCGCTTAGTTGGGTATAACTCGGTCGCCTTAAGGTTCATGCCACAAAATAGCGGCCCTTTGGGTTTCATGCCTCGCACTTCTATCCAATTTAGCATGTTCTGAACAGGGCATGTAACCAAATGCTCGCCTTGTGGGATGCCAATTTCCTGCCCCGCACTTTCTTGGTCGGTCTTAGATTTGCGAATAAGCACCCTAAAACCCTGCCGTACTCTTGTCAAGTCACTCACGTTCAATGCCGCAAGCTCCGACCTACGGAACGCACCAGCAAAGCCAAACGTTAGGATAGCCCGGTTACGGATACCCCGATAGTTAGTCGTCGGTTGCGACTTAACCATTAGAGTAAGCTCCGCTGGCGTAATAGCATCCACACGGTTAGGCCGCACACCTAGTGTTTTACGCACGCCAGTCATAGCATGTTTAATGTCGGGGTCTTTGCGGTTGAAGTGCAACTTAGCCGTTTCATGTGCCTTGCTAATGGCCGCTAGCGCCCTTTCAATACTGGATACCGCTAACCCTTCGTCTGCCAGCGCGGCAATGTATAACGCGATGTACTGAGGGTTGGCGGGCATCGCCTTCACGTTAATCGCCTCGCACCATAGCTCATAGGTGTCAAAGTCATGCGCGTATGCCCGCTTAGTTGAATCGGATAGGTGGTTAGAGATAAACCCCACAGCCTTCTTTACAAGCCGGTCAAGGTCTATCTCTACAATCTCTTGCTGTCTCAACCTAGCTAAGTCGGTACTCATTACTTCTCTCCTAGCAGGTTAATGTTCGCCGCCGTTTCGTAGTATTCGAGCAATGTTGCGTCGCACCACTCGGCCACGTTTTTCTTGCTCCAGTTAAACTCTTCAGGCACGTCGCCTTTAGTTAGGTCCAGCACCTTACTTAGAATGCCATCGTACAGGCTATGCGTCTGTTGGATAATGCGAAAGGGCGTAGTGCCCATAGACTCACAGGCCAGATGCAACTGTGCGATGTTGATAATGCCGGTACGCTCGACCTTAGACCAATTGGGTTGGGTCATATTGGTATACTCGGCTAGGTCCGCCTGGTTGAAACTAAGATGCTCCCGTAGTGCCCGTAAGCAGCGCGCGGTACATAGGGCAAACAACTCACCCTTGCTAATGCGCTGCACGGTTAGATTTCGTGACTTGTTAACTGGTTGCTTACCCATTGAGGACCTCCGATACTGCGGTCAAGCGCCTCTCTAGCTGCGCGACCTTTCGTTTAAGCTCAAAGACTTGCATCCTGAGCGTCTTGTTTTCTGTACTCGCGTACTTCTCCATGATTTCCTGCATAGGCTCGACCCAGGGGTATCTCGGAACGTCGCCGGTTGCGGGCGCATCTACAGTTGTCGTGCCTGGAACGGCATCTACCAAAGGAGTGTAGTGTGTAATGCCCTGAGCGATGTGCATTGCTTTACGCCGAATGTTATCTTTCTCTTCCGAGAGGATATGAGATACCAGTGAAGGGTCGGGCTTTATGTCCTTAAAGGCGTTATTGAACGGGATTTTCCAACTCCGGCGCTCCAAGCTCTTATGTAGCTCGGGAAGCTCACTGCACGCGAATACGTGCGTGGTACGCGGGTTAAACTTAAAGGGCTTCTCGTTAATGGGCCTGCCGCTAACCTCGTCGCCTGAAATGATTGCCTTTAGGTAACTCTGTGAGCGCGAAAGCATCTTAGGGTTGTCTAGATTAACGGTGTTCAAATAAGCTCCCCGCATTACCGAAAGGTCGTAAGAATTAGAAAAGCCCATTGTAGCGGGGTCAATATGTACGGTTTTACTCCAACCGACCACGGCCCGCCAAATCCCCATAAGGCTCGACTTGCCTAGCCCGTTGCCGTGTAACAGGAACATTTTACGGAAACCACTGTCGGAACCCATACCGTAAGTGGATACCCCAATACCTTCCCAAATAAGTCGGATAAGCTTAGGGTCGGCAACGTTATCTTTAAGGAAGTTGTCGAAACAGGGGGTGGGCCAAGAGTCGTTCAAACTGCGGTGTGCGGGCGTATGGGGAAATAGTGGTTCCCCTTCCTGAGACCCCGGACTCTTAGGCTCCACCTTAGTGACGCCCTTCATGTCCTCAAGGTTCAACACCCCTTGGTTTTTCGGAATCTCAACCGTGCTGGCCGAAACCAAGCACACAAGGTACTTGTAAGGTTTTCCTTCCCTGCGTTTAGCCCTCAGTAGTTTGTACTCGTCCCCTACTAGGGGTTGGGAGTTAATCATCTTGAACGCGAGCCCTAACCTCTTACTTAGCGAAGCGCCAAATGAGTTAGAGGATAGGATAATCGCGGTTTGGTTGGGCGCACCCGCAAACTTGGCAATCGCCGCCACCCCCATATACAGGTTGTGCCGTGCGTTCTTAGTGCCTATGCAAGACACCACTAGGTCTTTCGTAGTAAAGGGCTTATCTAACACTACCCCTCGATTCTCCAGAACGTAGGTACAGAAGTCGTCAACCGGATGGGTTTTAGTCGGCTCACTGACTTTGAGTTTGGCAGTCATATTTTTCTCCATGCGCTACGGGTAAAGCCTACACTAAGCGGCGCGAGGTAGTGCGTTTACCTACCTCGCGCCGCCAATTTAGGCTTTACTCCCTTAACACTTTCTGGGATAGCTTTTAGCGCGTGCTTTAGCTTTTTGAAGTAAGTGTATCCGCACACATACGCTAGCCTGGGGTGGGGGTGGTCGGCACAAACACCGTCCCAAGGGAAATCTTGTGTTTCTTTGGGGTCGAAAACCATAACGGTCCAGTGTAGTCCCATGTTGACTCTTTTAGGCTCCCCCCGGACCCAAGCCTTTTTCTTGCGCTTGAAAATTAAGTGTCCCGTATTGGTCACTACGACCCCCGGAGCGACTTTAACGTATTCTACGCCGTATTTGGTTTTAATTTTACTCATTAGCCTTTCCTTCTTTTGCGCTTTTAGCGCCTGCACTATTAAATACATGAGCATCATTTCTTTACCTTCCTCTTAAAGTTGGCTATCGTCCAAGCTAACCAAACGAACCAAGTTATAGGCCAGGCAATTAAAGTCACCATGCACACCGCCGGAACCATCTCCAGGGGCAGAGCTTCCTGTATCTTTTCTCGGTGCCTAAACCCTGCCGTGAGGGTTATAAACGCCCCCAGCAAATACACTACGCCTTCCATCTTATTGCTCCTTCTTAAATCCGGCCCGGTCGGGACAACATACTAGCTAGTCTGATAGCTATTGCGACACTTTGCCTATTCTTTGTCCGCTGCTCGGGAGTCACTAGTCCGGGGCAATACACACGGCGTCCGCACCACTCTTCGACGCAAGTACCGTAACCCCTTTCATCGTAATCCTTGCCCTCGCTGCACCTATGAGAGTCTCTTCGGCGCTTTTCCCTCAAGGCTGCCCGGTCCCGACTTTTTCTGGCGCGTTTCCCACTCATCTTTGCACCTTCCAAACCAACTCTAACCCGTCCCGCGCATCTTCAATCCCGTAGCCTCTGCCCGCCAGGATTTCTTCGTACACTTTATTGTGCAGGTTCATGCCTTCGATGCTCCGCGTCTCTCCCTCAAAGGTAAACTCGCGGCAAGGTCCGTTCGGCGCATCGTTGGGGTTCAAGGTAATAATCCAACCCACTTCGGCGTTGTCAAATATCAACTTACCTTTCCCAAAGTTCCAGTGTCCAGGGCTTCGTTTAATAAACCGCACCGGGCCGAATACCCAAGTTAGTAAGTCGAACAAGTGAATGCCGATGTTCATCTCTAAGCCCCCCGACCTAACTGGGTCGCCTTTCCAACTAGCCTTATACCAGCCGCCTCGGGGGGTTGCGTAATCAACTGTGCCTTTACACACCACTCCGTTTCTCTTGTATCCCCTTAGCCACTTCACGATAGGGTGGTATCGCATTTGCAGTACCGGGTACACCGCACCTTCCGATACTTTCTCTGCCGCGACAATGCTACTTAGCTGCACACTGTTAATCACTAGCGGCTTTTCGCAGATTACATTGCATCCCGCCGCGAGGGCTTTGCTGATATAATAGTTGTGAAAGTTATTCGGCGCGCAGACGATAACATAGTCCCCAGGTTGCCAGAACCCGTACACTTTCTTGTAGTCGGTCGCAAAGATGCAATCCCTGTTGTACGAGTCCAGTATACCCACGCTATCGGCAATGTCAACCGCCGTTATAAGCTCTCCGCCGACGTGCTTGATTGCGCCGACGTGCTTGATTGCGTCTAGGTGCTTCTTAGCGATATACCCGGCAGCCCCAATAAGGTGGAACCTTGGTACGGCTTTGGTGTTTGTTAGGTCGATGCTCATTATTGCTCCAACTGAGTCAAGCGGTCAACCGTCTTGAAGGGGTCGAATTGGTTAAATGGGTATCCGTTATCCTCTAGCACCTTCCGGTACTTAGGGTCAACCGTACCCAGCCGGTAAACTGCACCGTCCGTGGTCGTGATAATTCGCTTGTCGCAAATCTCAATACCTGCCGTAACAACCTGTTGCCCGTCGTCAAAGCGAGGGTGCCCCGTAACCTTACCTTGCAGGCAAGTCCTACGGTTTTCCGGTGGGGTGTATGCGTCCCCTGATTGACAGGCCGACCAATTATCAATTCGTATGTGGCTCATGTGTTCCAACCTCCCGTGTTGCCGCCTTTCGCAGCGTTTGCTTTCAATCTACCGGCCTCGGTTAGCGCATCACTCAATGCCTTGCCGGGGTCTAAGCTTACCGCGTGACATAGTTGAACGTATAAAGCCATCCTCGGAACGTGTAAACCTTGTTGCAGCCTATCCACGGTCATTCTTGAGATACCGTAGTTTCGCACAATGTCCGCTTTATATACTCCTGACGCCTCAAACGCCTTATTGTATATCTTTCCTAGCTCCTGTACCCAACGCTTGCTGGGTCCATGCCGACGAATATACCCTTGGTCAATGGCTAGAAAGTGTCGCCTTCCCTCGGGAGGTCGCAGTCTCTTATACGCCGCCTGTTTACATGCGTTAGCATTACGGCCAGGTATATGCCTAGCTACCTCTTTCCAAGTCTTAACCGCATGCTCATCAATCACCTGTTGTAGAAGCTTCAACTCCTTTGTTCGCCAGTCGGGACTTCTGTTATATTGAATGTCATAGGAACAGTATTTGCGTGCGGCTTGCGCTACGGAATTGGTAGTGCGTTCAGGAAAATACTCTTCTTGCACGTCTTTGTACTTTTCGTGTTTTTTCAAGCCCTCTTGAAGTACGGCAATGTCCCCGGTTGTCCAGCGTTTACCTTTAGGCATTAGTTATCTCCCTTAAAACCTTCTCTTTCTGGTGGGCCGCCTGGGATTTGAACCCAGGACCGTCCGGTTATGAGCCGGAAGCTCTTACCACTGAGCTAGCGGCCCGTATCTTTAGCGCGCCTTGCAGGACTCGAACCTGCCACCCTCGGTTTAGAAGACCGATGCTCTATCCAGATGAGCTAAAGGCGCGTTGTAGGCCCTGCCCCTACTCGTCGGTTATGCTCCGAATTACTCTGGACCCTTAAACTTATTCCAGCTTTACGTTGTTTAACAAGGGAATTAGGTTACTTACTTCCTCTCTTAAGCGCCAACAACTTGTTAGCGTATTCTGTTACTTCACCATCATCGTTATGTTTGTATCCCCAAATGGTCGATTCAACCGGGATAGCCGCATGGTCGTACTTAATCCAGCCCTGGGGGTGCGGTAATACGAAACTACCCATTCCCCGCTTAAACGCGGCTGTGCTAAGTGTAACGTCTTCCGCATCGTAGATAGGAAAGTCCTCGTCTTTTAGTCTTAACTTACCTAGTAAGAAAGACGATACCCCGCTGCCCACAAAGTCCACTGCTATAAGATAGGGCACCGTCCCTAAGCATGGATGGCTTTGTGAATCCCGATAATGGGACTCCATGGGGCGCTTTATCACTGTGCGTCCGTGCCACGATACCAACTGGTAATTGGTAGCAGCTAGCCAGTGCTTAGTCATTTCCACATACCCTGGAGGGTACTCAATATCGTCGTCCGTACCTAGCCAGATAGTGTCAGACGGATAATTTTCGTGGCTTAGAAACTTCTCCGCTCCCCTTCTACTATTGTCTGTGCAACGCACGTTTACGTTTGTTCCCCGCGCATATTCGGTCTCTGCAAAGGTTAGAAGCCTTTTGCCTCCCAATACCTGTAACCATTCGGGCATGGTCGTGTGTCCCTGCCAAGCAATCTCCATGTGGTCTACTTGGTGCATTAGGGACTCTACCGCGATTCTAGCCCGGTCTGCACGGTCAGGTAATATAGCCATTCCTGCTACTGTCTTAAACATTAAAAATTCCTCCGATAGTTACGGGGTGGCTCGTTACGCAAGGCTTCTACCCGCGCCGCTTGTTTGTCGAAGTGCCTATCACAAAGCTTAACGAACCAAGCCATGAAGAAAGACGTTACCGCTCCGATAACCGACCAATCAAACAAGTCTTTCCTGCCGAAGATTGCTGCGCCTAGGAATACCCAGAATGCGACTGACAGTACAATGTGCGCTAGTTTAAGCCTTTTCATTAGTTGACCATCCAGTATCCGTTGGGGCACAACTCGCCCATGGTTATCAAACTCTCAAGCGCCCTGGCCGCGTTCGTTGCCGAAGCAAACCAATAGTCGTTGCTCTCGTATTTGGCGAAGTCACTTTCCCAAGAGGCTGCGACCTTAAGTTTGGCTAGTCCCTCCTTAAGTCCCTCTAGGGTATCCGAGACCTTCTTATGGTCCAACTCTCGGATTTTATGTCCCTCGGGTAGTGCTTCGTGGAAAAACTTAACGTAGTTAAACGTGATAGACATTTCCGCAAGGGGTTCCCCGCCGATACACTGCACCGAAGACGCCAGTACGGGCCTCTCTGGCAGGACCATTACTTCCCCTTCGCCGTCCGGGGTCGTCTCAATGTAAATGTCCCATCCCATTATTTACCCCTCTCTATTTCCTTAACTACTTCGCTCAGGGCTATTCCCGCGATGCAGGAACCTATACAGGCTGTGAAGTAAGGCCCCGGAATGTCGGCTATAAGTGCCCCTGCGGCACCCATCAGCATAGAAACTACAAGCACCCACTGCAACCCCTTTAGCGCCTTGAGAAAGGTCATTTCATCATCCCTTCGGCACCCATAACGGCGTTACCTCGAATAACAAAGCCTGCAATTGCCGATGCTCTGTAGTTGACAGGCAATCCCAGCAGTGCCCCTTCCTCGTTAACAACCATTAGGGTTTGGTCCATTCGGACAAGCTCGATGTACCCGCCAACGTACTCCTGTAGCTCCGCGAGGCTAAACGTGTCCCCCACGCTTGTAACCGTTCGCTTATCTTCAGCACTGTTTGAGGGTAGGAATACTGCGTTAGCCATTGTCTGCTCCTTATCGTTTACTTGCCTTATCTAATGTCTGGTGCGGGGAACGGGACTTGAACCCGTAAGACCTCAAAGGTCGGCGGAGTTTAAGTCCGCTGCGTCTACCAATTCCGCCATCCCCGCTAACTCGCATTCGCCTTAATGCTTACCTTATGCCTCCTCTAGCTCAACGGGTGCTGCTTCGATACCTAGTGGAAACCAGAAAGGTGCTGTCGCATCATACTCGGCACCGAAGATTTTGCCACTATGCTCGGGCGAAAGTCGCATTAGGTTACTGCGGTGCGAATGGTGCAGTTTCTTGCGGCCCAGCCACCACGGCATTTCCGCGTACTTAACCAGCAGGGGGTCAAACTGGTTAGATTGCAGGATACCCTTAATCATGTTACGGCAAGCGTCCTTATCGCCGCGCCTTTCCCATTCGTCGCAGATGGCAAAGCTGTATTTGACTAACGCGCCTTCGTACCCCTTCCACATTTTAGCGGTTGCGTGACGTGCCCAATCTCCGCCCTCAAGCAATGCCGATAGGGTTTGCACGCAGTCTAATCGCTGTCGGCCTAGGCGCGCTCTATCTAGCATCATTGCGGATTTGGCGAAGTCATTGACGGGTAAAAAAGTATGCATTATAACTTTTCCTTGTATCTGGTAGTCCAGGCGTGTTGTGTCCGCGCTCTGAGCATACGCGGACAATTGTTGTGTGTCAAGCGCGCTAAGGGCGCGAGAACGCTCGACAAGCGCCCCGCGCCCCGCGATACATGCACGGGGGCGCTCAGGATTCGGGCGCGGCTGACACGCCATTTGGCGCGGCGTCAGGGACCGGGGCGTGCACGGGTTCCACCTCTGCCCTACCTAGAATCTCTGCAAGCTCCTCGGGACTAATCTCGCGCGCCGGTTTACCTTGCTCATATAGGAACCACTTATCGTCAGCGGTCGGCATAAGAAACTTAGCACCTGCTTGCTTATGCGCTTCAGCAATGTACTCTTCGCTTGGCCCTTCGGCCTTAAGGTCTGTGATACTCATGTTACGTCTTCTCCTTATGTTAATAGCTAGCGGTTTTGCCTGGGGTACGACTTATGTTCAACGCAGTCCCACTCTTTGATATGCAATACCAGGGCTACCTCAATCCGCACGCTTGCTTTTACTAGGGGAGTCTCTGACTCTAGGTCTCCCCCGGTGTAGATAATGTCGAATGTCCCGGTTCGTGCCTTCCTATCCTCACCCCTTCGGTTATGGATATGCAAGTTTGCCGCGTGCTCAAAGCTCTTTGCGAAATACTTGGTCCGCTTATCTCCGCGTAGGACCACGTAGTTGCCTAGCTCCGGTTTCGTGTATAGAGTTTGCGAACCTAATTGGATATGTTTCAAGGGTGCCTCGTCTGTCCAGTGCCAAGTCTCGGTATCGTTGCTCATGTTGTTACTCCCACGGAATCTCAGGGCCTTCGGTTACGTCTTCTACTAGCAGCACCGCGACCGTGCTGCCTCTAACCGTTGTATAGTGCCCGGCCTCAAAGGCTAGCCACTTACGCGCGGTTACGGCGTATAGTTTCACCGGCCCTTTATCGATATGGGCATTTTCTTCGCCCGTCAGTAGCGTCTCGATTTCAATGCAGTCCCCCGCTACAGGTACCTCATTAAAAGACACCTCTGCAAGCGTCTTCCCTCCCCAATCCTCTAGCCTTACTAGGTACGACATATCAGAATCTCCTTACAATGATTGAGCGGCCCTTGTCCGAATTAAACATGGTCCGCACCTTATCTTCGCGCGGCTTCTTTACCTCGCTCTGGTTACGGTATCCTTTCGTGGCCAGCATGGCGATTAGGTTGAAGTACGAATTGATTTGCTGGCTCTCATTTGTGTACTCCTTTTCCTGCGTTTGCAGTACCCTGCCTTTTTCCATGACCGTCATGTTAATACGTCTGATTCTCACGTCTATCCTCCAAGGCGTCTAGCCGGTGTTCGATGCTTACCTTGCGGGCTTCCTGCGAATCCTCCCTAACCCTTATGAAATGCAAACCCCAAACACAAAGAATAAAGGTAAGCCAAAAAGATACGGCGATTAGAATAGCGGGCACTTCCCGCTTAACTCGTTCGATGTGGTGTTTCAGGCCGGGTACCTCTCCGGGCTTGTTAATCATTTGAAGATACCCCCTAATGCACTTTCCATAAACTGCCTATACACATGCAGGCGTCGGGGGTTGCCGGCAAACTTCCGGTGCAACCGACCAAGGTGCTCTTGCAGGCGCAGGCTAATTTCCTCCGCGTTTTCGTCTAACTCAATACCCACAACTGCTTGGTGTGCGAACACAGTATTCATAAGGGATAGAGTATATAGGGTATCTAGGCCCCCGTTGTTTTCGCCAGCAAGCAAGCGTTCCTGGCACTCGATGAATTGCATCAAGCTAGCGTTTTCCATCGGCTGAAAGATTGATAGCCTTATCACTTTCGGGTAGTGGTCAACCAACATTTCTAATCCTCCAAACCCAATGGTCCCGGCACCTAACACGATTCGACTTCTGCATACCGTGTCGGGCATTCCAATCAACGAACGCCGCCCATGCTGCTTTACCGTTCATGTCCCACTTCGGCACGAAAAACAAATTGGATGGTGGCGTTACAGCCATACTCCTTTCTCGTTCCCACGCGACCAGCTTATCTAATGACTCTTGTACCGTTGAGGGTAACTCGTCGTACCTGTCTGTATTGTTCATTCCCATGAGTAATAATCCTCGTCGGCAGATTGCGCTTCACCGTGTAGTGGGACGGTCGAGGGGCGACGTTTTATGCATCAGGAGACTGCGACTTTTCTAAGCGGTCTTCCGCCTCTTGCCGAATGTCCATAACCAGACTTTCGATTTCGTCCAACGCCACAACAATGTCCGCTAACCGCTTAATGGTAATAGGGTGTGCTAGTGGCGTCGCCATGTTTGCCATTTGCCCCGCATCTTGCACAAGCCTCTTCATGGTAAGGTCGCACGTTATAATCAAAGTCACGTCGCTAAAGTGCATGTGGGGTGAGATTTCGTACTTCGGGTTAATGGCCGCTAGTAGTCGCTCAATAACGTAACGACTAGCAAGACAACCCCCATTAAACTCGCGCTGTCCCCGCACAAAGTCGTGTTCTGCCGCAAGGTTTGCTGTGGCTAACCAAGCGTGGTCACTAGCCTCTTCCTCTGCCTTGTGGCGTGCGACGTACTTAATCACTTCCATCTTAAATCGAAACTTGCTCATGCTATTCCCCCTTTGGCCAGCAGTGTATCGTAGCGTGCAGCTTAATAAGACACACTTCCGTCACGTCTTCAAAGCACACATACCTTCCGGCCTCACGAGTAATCAATTTGCTTCTTTCCGTCATTGCGTCCACGTCGTACCAATTAACCTCGCCCGTCTTCTGCATAAGATGGTTATCGTAAGTCGGCCAATCTTCCGGCGGTCTCTTGTCCGTAACATTGCCTTCGTTGTCGTAGCAGACTTCAGGATGCTTGTCCGTTACAAAGCAAAAGAAACTCCCAATAGGCAGGTCCTTAAACTTAATCTTATCTCCCATTGTGTAGTTGTCCGACATATCACAATGTGCTTCGATGAACTCTAGCATATCACTCCGCGACGGGGGACTAAACGTGTCGCTGCCTTCAATCCACTCTCCCCACTTTTCGGGGTCTTCCACGTTCATTTCAAACACTTGCCAGTACCACTCTCGCAACATAGGGTCAAGTCCGACAACGATTTCGCGCTTAGGGTCTTTCGATTTAACAATACACCTACTCATAATAAGCTCCTATGTGGCGTAGTGCCACGTCCAAGTATATAGAATATCCCTTAGCTTCCAACCGGCTTTACGCTTTTCACGAATGTACGCAAAGTGCTGTTTCTGCGTTGGGCAGTTGCGCTTGAAGGATTTACCCTCATTTGTAGTTAGCTCGTAAACTCGCATTCGCTTACCCTCCTATACGTTATACAAACTATCCAGCAAGCATTCCGCCCACTCTGCCAATTCCGCATCTGTCAGGTTAAGTCGCAGCTTGCCTAGTGCGCCCTTAACCTTATCGCCTCCCGGTGTCTTGGGTATGCGTACCGTCTTACCCGCCTTTGTTGCCTTTGCAGGCGCGGGGTTCAATACCCTAGTGGGCGGGGTA
>Ga0233429_1002136_pt1 | contig 21233 bp, 19 predicted proteins | sample SI_118_April2016_3_FD_179879 | JGI IMG/M metagenome (GOLD analysis project Ga0233429, IMG submission 179879) | Seawater microbial communities from Saanich Inlet, British Columbia, Canada - SI_118_April2016_135_MG | ecosystem: Environmental > Aquatic > Marine > Inlet | place: Canada: British... | reverse complement strand
AAAAACCATCCTTAAAGCCTTGTCCATCGAATTTGAGATGTCAATCACACCCGGGGAAACCTTAATCATTTTTGATGAAATACAAGAATGCCCCGACGCATTAAACAGTCTCAAATATTTTTGTGAGGCTGCGAGCGAATACCATGTTTGCGCCGCAGGTTCATTGCTTGGCGTGAAATTAGCACACACCAAGGGCTTTCCTGTCGGGAAAGTGAATTTCTTAAAATTGTACCCTCTCAGTTTTTACGAGTTTTTACTCGCTCACGAGCAAAATCAGCTCGCCGAATTTCTAGTCAACATTCACGTCATCGAGCCGCTTCCAGAGAATTTGCATGAAAAATTAAACCAATCATTTAAAACGTATCTTTTCGTAGGCGGCATGCCGGAAGCCGTGAAGACTCATGTAAAAACAGATGACTTTAACGCGGTACGAACGGTTCAAAAAGAGATTCTCAACGCCTACAGCTTAGACTTTGCTAAACATGCGCCACCCCATCAAATCATGAAAATCAATCAGGTTTGGGAGAGTGTCGCCAGCCAGCTTGCCAAAGAAAATAAAAAATTTATTTACTCCGTCATTCGCAAAGGTGCCCGCGCGAAAGAATTCGAAACAGCGATACAATGGCTGGTAGAGGCCGGGCTTATTCATAAGACTTATCATTTAACTGCGCCCAAGCTGCCGCTTTCCGGCTATGTGAATTTTGATTTTTTTAAAGTTTATTTAGTCGACGTTGGCTTGCTTGGAGCGAAGGCCAATTTATCACCCAAAGCCATTATTCATGGCAATGAATTATTGCAAGAATTCAAAGGCACCTTCACAGAAAACTATACAGCCCAAGAGCTCGCTCGCAATCAATATGAACTGTATTATTGGAGCAACCAAAACCAGGCTGAATTGGATTTTATCATCCAAGAAGACGACAAGGTTTACCCTCTGGAAATCAAAGCAGGCATGTCGAACAAGAAAAAAAGCCTACAAATTTATGCGGCGAAATACCACCCAAACCTGATGATACGCTGCTCGCCTAAAAATCTAAAGCTAGACAATGGATTATTGAGCTGTCCATTATACCTGCTTTCCAATTTGCGTGATTTATTGGCGTAAATTAACCGCCATACTGACACAGCCTAGGCGCCCCACCCAACGACAAACGCGCTTCACCATAAAACGCAAAAGGATGATTCGCCACACCGTGGCCAAAGCTTTGGCTCAGCAATACGGGGCAGTCCATTTGCGCTGCAAACAACCGAAGTGCTTTTAGCGTGGCTTGTTGGGATTCCCCCGGACTCTGCGGTGCTGTGCAAAAGTCGCCGAAAATGATGGCGGCGGCGTCTTTGAAGAAGTGGATGCGTGCTAGGTATTTCAGGGTTCGCGAAATGGCGTGGGGTTTTTCGTTCACATCTTCGATGATAATGATTTTGTTTTTTATCGTGGGCTCCCAGAGATCTCGCACACTAATGTTTAATAGGCTTAACGTTCCGCCTGCTATACCTGCTTTCACTTGATGTTCGGTTTTTGCAGAAGCATTGATCGGCTGTAGATCGGTAAGTTTTAACGTTGTTTGAGGCTTCATTAACAGGGTCATCGTCTTGTCAATAGAAGCTCGATCCACCCTGCCCCTGGCAGCCTGCAACAAACCCATGCCGTGCACCACGGGCCAAGCATGCACTTCGTTGAAATAATTCAGCATGACGGTGAAATCACTGAAACCTATTAATAACTTGGGAGCGATTTTTTTAATCTGTTCACGCGCTTCATGCAAAAAAGGAATGACATCCGCGGCGCCCTCGCCACCTCTGAACGACCACAGCGCTTTAATATCAGGGTCATTGAGATAAGATTGCATCGCTTCTGCGCGTTGTGAGGCGGACGATGCCGTGTAAACTTCCTCGCCATAAACGGCTTCGATCGCGTAACTTTTTTTGAGCCAGGTCTTCGCTTTCTTAACATCTGCTTCACTGTCCCAGGCGCTACTGGGTGCGATGATCGCAATCTTGTCGCCGGGTTTCAAATGATGATTCATGTCTGTGTGCCCTGCATCAAACTGACCTCTTCATTCATTTTTTGTGAATTTGAACCTTTAATCAAAAAGACTTTGCCGGGTGCATCCAGTGCTTGAAGCGCTGTTCGCAATGCTGACTTATCACAAAAATGTTGTGCATTATCGCCGAAAGCCCTCACTAGCTCCGCCATTAAATCACCCACAGCATACACCGCATTAACACCGCGTGCTTTCGCATATTCTCCGATCTCGCGATGCAATAAGCGCTCATCTTTGCCCAAGGCTTTCATATCGCTAAGCACTAAAATTTTCTCGCCCTGAAATTGTACCAAAACATCAATGGCTTTTTTCATCGACGCGGGATTGGCATTGTAAGAATCATCAATGAGGATAGCGTCGGCTTTCGTTTTTTTAAGGTTTAAGCGACGTGGCTCTGGCTGTACTTTTGCCAAGCCTTCTGCAATGATCGCAGGCGTTACATTTAAAGCATAAGCCAATGCTGCGGCAGCAAGTGCGTTCATCACATTATGCTCGCCTAATAAAACAGACTGTACCTTGATTTTATCTGTAGGTGTATGCAACAGGAACTGAATGCCCTGCCGTGTTGCCACAATATCTGTTGCATAAACGTCAGCTTTGTTTTGAATGCCAAATGACAATACTGTCTTATTTTTTAAACCGCTTTTCCAGTAGTCAAAAAAAGCATCGTCAGCATTCAGCACGGCTATTCCATCATCAGGCAAGCCTTCAAAAATTTCCGCCTTAGCCTTAGCTACATCCGCAACAGAACCAATGTCTTCGAGATGGCTAAACGACGCATTCGTAATTAGTGCAATTTGAGGCTTCACTAACTGCGTTAAATAACTCAATTCACCAAAATGATCCATACCCATTTCAAGCACAGCAGCTTTGTGTTGTTTCGATAATCGAGATAAGGTTAGCGGAACCCCGGTATGGTTGTTGTAACTTTTGATCGGCGCCAAATAATCATCACCATAAAGGCAAGAGAAAATAGCTGAGAGCATGTTTTTAACGGTTGTTTTGCCATTGCTTCCTGTGACCGCCACAAACGGGAGGTCGAATTGCTGTCGCCAAAACGCAGCAAGAGTGCCCAATGCTTTAATCGCATCTTTTACGATGATTTGCGGCACGTCGATGTCTACTTTTTTTTCTACTAATAACGCCACCGCACCTTGTTCAACAGCCTTGGGACAAAACTGGTGCCCATCTAGCGACTCGCCTGTCCAGGTCACAAATAAATTGCCTGGCATGACCTCGCGTGAATCGGTGGCAACACCTGCAAACTGAACATCATCGCCTTGATATTGAACGCCCAACAATCCTGAAAGCTCTTTGATCTGTAATTTAATCACATTACCCTCTTCATTTCCGCCACCTGGATACCGCGATCAAGTCGCGGTATGACAAAATGCTAAGTCATCCCGAAACTTAAAAGCGTAAAAAGTCATCCCGCGGCGCAAAAAGTCATCCCGCGGCTTGACCGCGGGATCCACTCAACCCAATCACAACGGCTCCAAATAATCCACCATCAACTGCACATTACGCTGATTCCGAAACTCATTCACATCCAAACGATACACCGCTTTCACAAACTGACACCGATGATTAGGCCAATGCTCCAAATCAGCAAAAAACAAAATACCATCGACAAATTGATTCCCTATCGCCAAATGAAGCTTCAAATGCTTTGCGCCCACAATACGCTGATCCACCAGGCGAAAACGATTCACAAACATCGGCTCGGGAAAAGCCTGCCCCCATGGTCCGCCTTGCTTCAACACTTCGGCAAGTTTCAAATTAATCTCTTCTGGTAATAACTCGCCATCGCAAACAATGTTATTGCGCAATGATTCAGGGTTCAAATGCTCATCCACATCCTCATTAAGGGCTTTGAGAAATGTCTCAAAATCTTCTTCTCGAAGACTTAAGCCCGCAGCCATAGCATGTCCACCAAACTTAGTCAGCAACCCTAGATGTTTCGCTGCAATACGCTCAAAACAATCTTTTAAATGAAACCCCGACACAGAGCGTCCCGAAGCTTTTAATGTGTTTTTATCGCCTTTCGCAAAAATAACGGTAGGACGATGGTATTTATCTTTAATTCTCGCGGCTAAAATACCAACAACCCCTTGATGCCAGCGCTTATCATACAAGCAAATACATTGCTTCAACGCATCTTCTTTAAGATCAAGCCTTTTTAATGTCGCAAACGCTTCCTCTTTCATCGTGTCTTCAATCTTACGACGTTCTTTATTGATCTCATCAAGCTGGAACGCTAATTGCGTTGCTTCAACTGGATTCGTACTGAACAAACATTCGATCCCAATCGACATATCTTCCAAACGCCCCGCAGCATTTAAACGCGGCGCCACAGCAAACGCTAGATCCGTCGCACTCACCGTCGCAAGTCGTCGCTTGCTCATCTCTAAAAGTGACTTGATACCCAAAGCACAATGTCCAGAACGAATACGCTTTAACCCTTGATGCACAAGAATGCGGTTGTTTTTATCCAGTGGCACAACGTCTGCCACTGTACCTAAAGCAACGATATCCAAAAACGCCGCCATATTGGGCTCGGATCGTGTATCGAACCATTGTTGTTTTCTTAAATACGCACGCAATGCCAACATGACATAAAAGATAACACCGCAACCTGCTAAGTTTTTACTGGGAAAAGGGTCGTTCGCCTGATTAGGATTAACAACGGCAATCGCATTTGGCAAATGATCACCGCCTAGATGATGATCGGTCACGACAACATCAATACCCAAGGCATTCGCACGATCAACACCACCAAAGCTCGTAATACCATTATCAACTGTGATCAATAAATCAGGTTTAGATTCCGCCGCTAACTCGACGATTTCAGGCGTAAGCCCATAACCATATTCAAAGCGGTTCGGCACCAAATAACTAACGTTGGTTGCGCCAAACGCATTCAACAACTTAATCGCCAACACTGTACTCGTCGCGCCATCGGCATCAAAATCACCGATGATAATCACGCGTTCTTGCTTACATAAAACTTGATACAAACGCTCCACGGCCTTATCAATGCCTAAAAGCGACTCATACGGCAACAAAGCCCGTAAACCTTTTTCTAAATCATGCGTCGACTGCACCCCACGTGCGGCATACACGCGATCAAGCACAGGATGCGGGTCAATGGCGCCCAGCGAGTAATGATTGGGGACGGTGCGAAACTCAATGTGTTTTTTCATTTAAGACTTATATTTATCAAGTAATTTAGCATTATAGCGTTCAACCGCAATCGTGTTCCAAAAGAGGCAGACCAACCAAACGAGCGCAACCAGTGCCCCACCCAACTTGGGTATAGCAGAGACAATAACCCCCAGAATGATCATAATCAACGAACCTAACCAAGTCGTATAAAGCAACCCGATGGGTCCTGCAAGCCCTAAAAGAATCGCTAAAAAAACACTTTTATAGGGTAAGTTAGTGGCAAATTTAGTGTCGCTCATTATTTGAACTCCTGTTCGTGTTTCAAAGAACTCATCCTATCGTGAGAGAAGTGGCAGTTCAAGGAAAGATTGGCGTGATCAGTGCATGGGTGGCGTAATTTTGGCCTTAAGAATAGTATTACCATCCATCTCAACCACCTCAATAATAAAATCATTCACCTTCAACGAAACCGACGACGAAGGAATCGTTTCAAGTTGCTCGATAATCAACCCGCTCAAGGTCTTAGGCCCATCGGTGGGCAAACTCCAACCCATCGATTTATTCAGCTCACGCACCAGCACCACCCCATCCACTAAAAAACCACCGTCTTTTTGAGGTGCAACGAAACGCTGTACTTCGGCAATGTCTGAATCCAACTCACCGACGATCTCTTCTAATATATCTTCCAGCGTAATCAACCCAACGATATCACCATACTCATTAACCACCAACGAGCTACGCAAATTCTTCTTGCGAAAATGATGAAGCTGCATGCTCAGCGGGATTTTTTCAGGGATAAAATAGGGCTTCTTCGAGTACTTAATAATATTACGCTTGGAAAGCTTACCTTTACTCAATAAACGTAACGCGTTTCGCGTATGAAAAATGCCGAACACACCATCCAGATTCTCATAATAAATAGGAAAACGGGAAAACTGACTGCTGGTGATTTTTTTAATGATCGCGTCTAACGATTCATTTAAATCAATGCCGATAATCTCTTTTTTAGGGATCATGGCATCAGCTACCGTGAACTTGACCAAGTCCAAAATACCCAGCAACATATCTTGTCGTTGCTGCGTATGCTTGATCGATTGATCCACTTTCACGGACTCTTGAACAATCGTACGCAGTTCATCAACATTGAATTTCTCGAGGTGATGCTTGCTTGCAACCTTAACACCCAACAGGCGTAAAAAATTATTCGCGATCAAATTAGCAAACCAAACCACGGGATAAAGCACATTAAGCAACAGCAACAAAGGAAAAGAAACAGCAAACGCAAACTGTTGCGGGTATAACGCCGCCAATGTTTTAGGTGCCATTTCAGCAAAAATCAAAATAAACAAAGTTAAAGTAATGGCTGCGATCACGATACCAAGATCACCAAACAAACGAACCGCAAGCAAGGTTGCCAAGGAAGAAGCAACGATATTAGCAAAGGTATTGCCTATCAAAATGATGCCGAGCAAGCGATCGGGACGCTCTAATAACTTTAAGATTCTTCTCGCAGGTCGGCTACCCTCTCTGGCAAGATGGCGTAAACGATAGCGATTCACAGACATCATGCTTGTCTCAGAGCCTGAAAAAAACGCCGACAACAAAACAAGCAAAACAACACTGCCAAACAAACTCACCCAGTGTACATTGATCGGATGCATGGTTATCCCCTGATACCATAGCTAATCAGCAAGCCGAAAAAGCAAGCAATAACCAGCACAATCATCGCGCGCAACGTCCACCGCACCATGCGGCGCCCTCGCCACCCTGCAGCATAACGACCAATCAATAATGCAAGCAAAACTAGCCAAGCAAGTATCGCAAAACCTACTTTAATATAATCTTGCCAATTGAGATGAAACACCGCAATAAACCCAAAAATCAAAATAACCGTCAGCAAGAAAAAGCCGACCCAAATCATTTGAAACAACATGCGCTCCATAATTTGAAGTGGCGGCAAAGCCGGCGTTCTCTCCAGGCTCATGGCGCGTTTTAATTTTTTATGTCGAAGAATGAGCAAGGTTGCCTGACAGATTGCAATCACAAAAACACTCACCAACACCAAGGACAATAAAATATGCACAAGCTGAGGCGTGGATGTCACGGCACTAATAAAATACTGGTGTGGGAAAATGAGAATCAAAACAATCGAGAGAATATCCAGGGGCGCCATAAAAATAAGAAAATTTTCCATCGGCCGAAACAACGAAGCAAACCACGCCCAAACCGTCACACACCATAACACCAAGGAAAGCATGTTGAAAAAAGACAAATTATAAGCCTGCCCCGCATCCACCCAAGTATACAAAAGATAAGCATGCCCCACCAAGGCAACGAGACCCAGCAACAGCACACTCCAACGCCAATGCGTATCATGCTCTTGCTCCCGAAACACCTGTGCCAGCGCGGCCATAGCATACGCCGCCAAGCTGATAATAATTAAACCGCTTTTAAACATCGCAGGATGCGCCATACTTCCTCCTTCCTTGACAAGCTATCATCGCACAGGAAAACTCCGAAAACAACCGCTGGCACAAAGGCCGGTCTCGAGGAGATGTCCTCGCAACTAGGATGCTTAAACAGATGGCCATACCCATCGTATTTTAAGGTGCTCGATACGATTAAACTTTCCTGGATCCCGTGGTCAAGCCACGGGATGACTTTGCGAGGGTTGGGATGACTTTATTAAGATCGGGGTGGCTTTGCCAGGATAATGTCATACCGCGGCTTGACCGCGGTATCCAGAAAAGCCTCGCGCCTACATTGACATATAAGTATGGCCTGGTGTTTCTGACAGAACTTGCTAGAATGCTGACATCTAACCATTGAGGAACGATCATGTTTGAAAACTTAAGCCAACGCCTACAAAAAACGGTCAAAAACTTAACAGGCCGAGGCCGCCTAACCGAAGACAACATCAAAGAAGCACTCAGAGACGTCCGCATCTCCCTACTAGAAGCCGACGTCGCACTACCCGTCGCCAAAAGCTTCATTGACACCGTCAAAGAAAAAGCATTAGGCCAAGATGTCATAGCAAGCCTCTCCCCCGGCCAAGCACTGATTAAAATCGTCAACGACGAACTAACGCGCCTCATGGGTGAAGCGTGTGAAGAGCTGGATCTAACCACACAGCCCCCCGCCGTCATACTGATGGCCGGTCTACAAGGCTCAGGTAAAACTACCACTGTCGCCAAACTGGCCAAGCTCCTCAAAGAACGCCACAAGAAAAGCGTCATGGTCACCAGCGCCGACGTCTATCGCCCAGCAGCGATCAAACAACTAGAAACCCTAGCCAAGCAACTCGACGTCAACTACTTCCCAAGCACCGAAAAAGACAAACCCGTTAACATCGCCAAACAAGCGCTCAAACAAGCCAAAAACGAGCAGATGGATGTCTTGATCGTCGATACCGCCGGTCGTATGCACATTGACCGCGACATGATGAAAGAAATCCAAGCCCTGCATTCTGCCGTTGACCCCATCGAAACACTCTTCGTGGTTGATAGCATGACGGGGCAAGATGCAGCAAACACCGCCAAAGCATTCAATGATGCCCTACCATTAACAGGTGTCGTCTTAACAAAAATCGACGGTGATGCGCGTGGTGGTGCCGCATTATCCATTCGCCATATCACCGGCAAACCCATTAAATTCATCGGTACCGGCGAAAAAATGGATGCGCTTGAACCTTTCCACCCCGATCGAATCGCCTCACGCATCCTTGGCATGGGCGACATGCTTTCCTTGATTGAAGAAGTCGAACAAAAAGTTGATAAAAAGAAAGCTGAAAAAGTCGCGAAAAAAATCAAACGAGGCAAAACCTTCGACCTACAAGATTTCCTAGAACAGCTCGAACAAATGAACAAAATGGGCGGCATCACCTCCCTGCTCGGCAAACTCCCTGGCATGCCCAACATCTCGCCAGACGTCGTCAAAAAACAAGTCAACGATAAAAAATTCTCACAAATGAAAGCCATCGTGCAGTCCATGACCCAAAAAGAACGCCGCTTCCCAGCGATCATCAATGGATCCCGAAAAAAACGGGTCGCGCTAGGATCCGGCACACAAATTCAAGACGTAAACCGCATGCTAAAACAATTCACTCAAATGCAAAAAATGCTGAAAAAACTGTCTAAGAAAGGTGGCATGAAAGGCATGATGCGCCAAATGCAAAGCATGATGCCGCCGGGTGGCGGCGGTGGTTTTGGTGGCATGGGTGGCGGTGGATTTCCGCCTTTGGGCTAGCCTCTACTTAGATCTACTTTGGACATAACAAAAGCGGCATGCGCCTGTTGATACACCGGGCGCGGAGCAGCTACACTCTCTTTAATACGCAACCCCACAGTCACAACTAAAATCGCCACTATCACTAAAAGCAATCGTATATACATCAGTCGTCTTCCTTTAACGTTAATAAGCTCGCATTGCCACCTGAAGCGGTGGTATCCACCGTGACCGTGCGTTCCGTGGCAAGTCGCATTAAATAATGAGGCCCGCCTGCCTTGGGCCCTGTGCCGGATAAACCTTCTCCGCCAAACGGTTGAACACCCACGACCGCGCCAATCATATTGCGGTTAACATACAAGTTCCCCACCTGTAGGCGTTCTTGGATATATTCAACTTTCTCGTTAATTCTACTATGAATCCCTTGCGTTAATCCATAGCCCGTGTCCGTAATATCTTGTAAAACTTGATCAAGCTGTGAAGACTTGTAACGGATCACATGCAAGCAAGGGCCAAACACTTCTCGCTTGAGCTCCTTGATGTTTTTGATCTCAAACGCACACGGTGCAAAATAATGCCCTCGACTACATCCGGCACCTAGTGGCACTTGATAAATCAGCTTCGCATGACTGCGCATTTTTTTGAAATGTTTTTCCAACATCGTCAAAGCATCCGCATCAATCACGGGGCCAAGATCAGTTGCAAGCTTGCCCGGATAGCCGACGTGCAGCTCTGCCATCGCGCCTTTTAACATCTTCAGCAAAGGCTCGGCAATATCGTCTTGAACATACAACACTCTCAAAGAAGAACAACGCTGGCCTGCGGCACCAAACGCTGAAGCGATCACATCAACCACCACTTGTTCAAACAAGGCCGACGAATCGACAATCATCGCATTCTGCCCGCCGGTTTCTGCGATCAATGGCACAATCGCGCCTTGGCGTTTCGCCAGTGTAATATTAATCAATCGGGCTGTTTCTGTGGAGCCTGTAAAAATAATACCTTTCACACGTGAGTCTTTAGATAAAGCAGCCCCTACAACAGAACCTGCGCCCGTCAATAAGTGCAGCACATCACTAGGGATGCCGGCTTCATGCAACAGCTCAACTGCTTTTGCAGCAATTAAAGAGGTTGGTTCAGCAGGTTTTGCAATCACGGTATTACCCGCAACTAAAGCCGCCGTCACTTGCCCCATAAAAATAGCCAAAGGAAAATTCCAAGGACTAATACAGGCAATCACACCACGCCCGTGTAAACTGAGCTGGTTTAATTCACCGGTATAGCCTGGCAAAGTGACCACTTTAAAGGTCTCCAAGGCTTGCGCTGCATAGTAACGACAAAAATCCACAGCCTCTCTGAGCTCTGCAATGCTATCCGGTAATGTTTTGCCTGCTTCACGCACCATCAAGGCAATGAACATCGGCATTCGTTGCTCTAACAAGTCTGCGGCCTTGAATAAACAATCCGCGCGTTGAACCACCGATGTTCTATCCCATAGCTGCGTTGCTTCATGGGCTTTTTGCAGTGCTTCTTCAACATGTTTATCCGTCGCCCAAACGACAGAGCCAATCACTTTATCTTTATCTGAGGGAGAACAATGTTTTCTTGCTTTTCCTGTTAACACTTTGCCTGAGACGATCGGCGCTGCAGACCAGTTTTTCTGCATATAACGTTTAATATCCTGCTGCAGCTGATCAACCGCTTCTCGGTTCGACAAATCCAAACCTTGTGCGTTTTTGCGATCAGAAAAGATTGCAGACGGCAAGGGAATATGAGGGTGTGGTTTTGTGGCTAATGCCTGGGTATGAGTATAAGGATCCACGAGCAAATCTTCGATCGGCGCCTTTTCATCCGCAATACGATTCACAAACGACGTGTTCGCACCATTTTCTAATAAACGTCTGACTAAATACGCGAGCAATTCTCGGTGCCCACCCACGGGTGCGTAAATACGGCAAGCAATGTTCGACTTATCCACCACTTTATCGTAAAGAATATGTCCCATGCCGTGCAATGCTTGAAACTCAAAATCGGTTCGACCTTGTGTTAATGCAAGAATCGACGCCACGGAATACGCATTGTGGCTACCGAACTGTGCGTAAAACGCTTTGGGGTGCGCTAATAGTTGTTTCGCGCAAGCAAGGAAGGACACATCCGTTGACGCTTTGCGTGTAAATACGGGATAGCCGGGTAAACCCTGCATTTGTGCATATTTAATTTCAGCATCCCAATACGCGCCCTTAATCAAGCGCACCATAATACGACGCTGGTATTTGTCATAAAGCTTAACCAACCATTCAATCACATAAGGCGCACGTTTTTGGTAGGACTGCACTGCCAAGCCTAAACCTTCCCAATCATTTAATCCGGGATCGCTATAAACTTTTTCAAAAATATCCAATGACAAATCAAGCACACGTGCTTCTTCAGCATCGATAGTAATAGCAACACCTGCGCCCATGGCTTGTTGCGCCAGACTTAAAACACGAGGCACAATCGCCTGCATCGCATCATCGCGCTGCGCGAATTCATAACGAGGATACAGGGCGGAAAGTTTTACAGAGATGCCGGGATTTTTTGTGACGTCATTGTTTTTAGTGGTTGAGCTTAAATACCCGATCGCATGAGAATAAGCACGAAAATAAAATTCCGCATCTTCGGCGGTACGTGCTGCTTCACCCAGCATATCGTAAGAATATAGATAACCTTTCGTCTCATACGCTTTGGCGCGTTTGACCGCTTCTTTGATAGTAGTGCCCATGACAAACTGTTTGCCCAGCACTTTCATACCATGCGCCACGGCTTTGCGAATAATCGGTTCGCCACTAGAGCGCACTAATTTTTTCAAAGTTCCCAGTAAGTGGCCTTTCGTAGGGTTAGCAACCACCTTCCCCGTTAACATTAACGCCCAGGTCGAGGCGTTCACAAAGAACGAATCACTCTTACCCACGTTCGCGCCCCAATCGGCTGCGGTGATCTTGTCCCGGATTAAATCGTCAATGGTGTCTTTGTCGGGAATACGCAACATAGCTTCCGCCAAACACATCAACGCAATGCCTTCATCACTCGATAGGTCATATTCATCCAGAAACGCATCCAAACCGCTTTTCTTCGTCCGCTGCTCACGAATCTCTGTAATCAGCCCTCGCGCTGTCTTGCGGATCTCAGCAAGCGTGGCTTCGGGAAGTTGTGCAGATTTTAACAGCGCGCTCACAGCCTGGTCTTCGTCCATCAAATAGGCGTGATTGATGGCGAGCCGTGAGGGTTTAAACGTGTCAAAGGGTTGTTTCATTCAGGTACTCCAAGTGGTGTATTATCTTGTCATTTTCGCGCGAGTATAGCAAATTACTGGGCTTGACCGAAACGATTTGTGGGTGTGGTCTTTATTTGAACGGACGAAGTGGTTTTTCACTTGCATTGTATAAAAAGCTTCTATATTCTACCGGATCCATAAGAAATATTAAGGAAACAATACATGATCATAACCTTAGCGCAATACTTGTTTAAAAAGCTTAAAAACAAAAACACAAAAAAAGCGCCCAACCCTTCCAAAAATCAAAAACCGGTTGAAAAAGCCGGCTTTTATGTCAGCCCCAACCCTGAAATGCGAGCCAAGTTACTCAAGCGTTATGAAAACGGAGAGCGCACCTATCCCTTTCCTGGCGGCTTGCTCTTTATCCAAATGCCTGATCCCACTCTGAATGATCTAAAAACGCTTGCCTCCTATACAATCACAAGTCCAAAAACTTTAACAAAAAAACAAAAAAACGAATTAACAGAAAAAGAAAAAAAAGCGCGGATAAAGAAACAACAAAAAGAACTGGCAGATGCAAGCAATAGTCTCGCCGCCTATATCCCCAAAAAGCTTGGACAAGTTAAGTATGGCGTTCACACAGAAATCATTGATCAGGGTATTGGCTTTGAACTCTTACAGAATGCCGACTTGCGCATCCTTAATTTTCCCGTCATCGGAACCACCTATCGCAGACACACCTCCCAAAGAAAATATGGCGCCTTTTTACCAAAACAAGAAACAGGGACGATTTTATTAAACAAAACCAATCTATTTGGCGATGAGGTTAATGATATAGTCAATGATCGTTTCTGGGAAGTACAGCAGTTTCTTATTAAAGTCGCAGCAACGAAAAAAAATCCCGATGATGACAATGAACACACCATTGAAATGGATCGCAATACTATATACATCGACGCACTAGGCGCTAAACCAGCTATTGACTCTTATCAACCCACGCTTAATAAAAATTATGCCTGTGAACCCGGGTACTTTTACAAGAAAGCAGCCAATTGCAGTGACCTAGAACAGGATTCTTATTTAATGGCTTTCGAACATCTTCTGAGCGCGTGGTATGCCTACCTCACCGATAAAAAAGACTTTGATACGCCTCAAGCTAAAAAAATATTTGAACCCTTTGGCGATCAAGCAGCATTCAAGATTTGTAGGGAGCGCGTCTATGCTTACCAAAAAACGGAGCGATCCACCTCGCTTCCAGGAAAAAAACAAAAGCTTTTTCTTAAAAGCAAAAATATGCTGACCAAAGAACTAGGAACATTTCGCATTGTTACCAAAACAGCCTTGGGAAAAGAGCTGCGCAGCCTAAAAACACAGACTCGTTACTTTGATGAAGAAAAAGACATCAAGAAATTCACCTCAAACAAAGATAACCTCGCTTATTACATCAAGCTTATGTCTGAAAAACAAAGAAATGGAATAATAGAACCACTCTTTTTCCCCAAAACAACCCCGAAGCCTCGCTCAAAAAAACAATTGCGCAAAGACCTGACCAGAGGCGCTCTAGAAACTCTCCAATATTTTATTACAACACAAATATCAGAGCACCCTCAGATCACCCTCGCGCTTGCGCGTTACCTGCTGCCCTCTGCTCTGACAGAAAATACCGTATATCGAGCAAGCGAATTGGCCCTAACGACGATGTGCTTAACAAAAAACACCTTGCAAAAACGAAACGGATTAGGGGACTCGGTTGTCGGGTTTTTTAATATACGCCAAGAACTGAGCAATATTAACACACCAATCATGGCGACGCCCGATGCCGCACAGCTTCACTTTGGTTAAAAATCAAGGTTGATTGAACGGTATTATGGTCAAAAATCAGGGTGAAAGGCAATGACAGCTAACATGGCGTATGCTATTCTTGCGCCATCTTAACTTAAGGTACCCGACCATGCCCCACAGCAACAAGAAAAAGCACCCTTTTGCTTCCCGATTCCGAGGCTTTCTTCCGGTTGTCGTCGACATTGAAACGGCAGGGTTTGCTCCGAGTACCGACGCCATTCTCGAAGTCGCCGCGGTGATGCTTAGCATGAATGATGACGGAACGTTAGCCCTCGGTGAGGATCACCTTTTTCACGTTAAGCCTTTTGAGGGCGCAAACCTTGATCGTGAGGCGTTGGAGTTTACGGGTATTGATCCTTATCATCCGTTTCGATTTGCGGTGACAGAACAAGAAGCACTTGAGAAAATGTTTCACGTGATCGATGAGGACGTTCAAAAACACGATTGCCAGCGCGCCGTGCTTGTTGGGCATAATCCTATGTTTGATTTAAGCTTTATACAAGCCGCGGTGAAACGAACAAAAATAGAGAGTCCTTTTCATAAGTTTACAACGTTTGATACAGCAACGCTCGGCGGGATGGCTTATCGTCAAACGGTTTTGGCACGCGCGTGTAAAGCAGCAAAAATCGATTTCGATGTTAAGGAAGCGCATTCAGCCCTTTATGACGCACGCAAAACGGCTGAGCTATTTTGCATTATCATGAATCGATGGCATCCTTTGTTACATTCCAAATGACCGTTGCAAACTATATATCAACTTTTTGTGATGCTGGAAGCTAAGAATTTGAATCGTCTAGGTTCATTAAAACGATCATTTTATTGGCCTCGCTTTTTTCGGAGAATTTTATGAAATACATTCGGCTTTATTCTGGAGATGACGGGCAATCTCATTTTGAAGAGCTCTCAATGGATTGGATTGACGCGGCAATTGGAAAAATCTCTCAACCGTTTAATATTAGTGATGCAATGTTCGGATATGTCGAGGATGTACCAGAAATCTCATGGCATAATCCGCCTTGTAGGCAGTATATCATTCTTCTTAAAGGATCTATGGAAATTGAAGTTGGAAGCGGTATTTCACAGGTATTCAATGAAGGGGATGTTTTGTTAGCTGAAGATACTGTTGGACAAGGGCATATAACGCGACCGGCAAGTGAAGGCCCAAGGCATTACTTAGCGTTACCACTAAAAAACTAATAATACTTTATAGTAAATATCCATATCTTGATGCTTGACAAAAGGCAGAACTTCCTCCTGCTTAGGACTTAACTTCCGAGCATAACCCGTATTTTTTCAGAAAAACACTGCGCCAACAAAGCATTATCTTGCTCATCAAGATGAATTCCATCGGCACCATTCGTTTTAACTGCTTTCGCCGCATTCATAAAATCAACACCAAAAAACTTAGCCGTTACTTCATAGTAATGCGCCATTTTTTCAATCCCTGAAAGATCATCTCCAAACGCCACCTCCATAAATCCCACAGGCTTTTCAGGGACAGGAGGCGCGACAAGCAATACCTTAGGTATTCCATTATCTCTACCCGCATTACTGCCAAATACCTGACTAATGCAGCTTCCACAGCCTCTCGCAGCCGTCTTTGCATCCGCATGCCGGTGCGCCTGAAAATCATTGGTGCCCAGCATGATGATCACCAAATCCAATGGCGCATGCGAACTAAGAATCATGGGCAGAACATCCGCACCCACACCATAAGCTTGATTTGGCGTAAAGGCATCATTAAAGACAGTGGTTCGGCCATTCAATCCTTCTTCAATAATACGATAAGCATGGCCAAGTTCTTTCTGTAAAATTCCCGTCCAGCGTTTGTCGTAAGGAAAGCGTACAGAAGTTTCTGCATCGTATCCCCATGTTAAAGAATCTCCGTAGCATAGAATATGTTTCATTTTGATTTCTCCTTCTCGTTACTTGTGCTAGAAATTTGGTTAACAAAATGATTAACCACTTCTAGTGATTCATTGAATGAATCTTTAACCATTATAATAGCAGTTCGTCCAAGATTTTATTAAATGCATCACGATGTGTCCAAAACGGCATGTGATGGGCCTCATCGATAGTGTGAATCTCGGTTTTTTGATTAAGCATATTGATTCGCCGATGAAGGTCATTAGGTACGACATCATCCTTTGTGCCAAGAATTAAGTCAATGGGACATTGGATGGCTTTAAACTCTGAGCGCAAATCTGTTTTATCGCAAATTCGAATACCTTTCAATAGCACATCTATGTTTTTATCAATATCAGAGGAATTTTCAAGAGAGTCAATCAGGGTGTGATATTCGGCTGGCCTCTCAGAGCATTCCATGAACTCATTAGCATATATACCTGTAAAAAAGGTAATGAATCCGCTTTTCTCAATATCAGCAAATGACTCAATAAATCCAGGCTGAGGTACGCCAGGCCAATCATCTTCAGCAATAAATTTTGGGGCCGTGGCAATACCAATAAATCGCGCAACACGGCAAGGATGCCTTGAGGCAATAGACATTGATACCAGCCCTCCAAAGGACCAGCCGATATAAATAGCGTTTCTTGGCAGGTGTGGTAGCAACGTATCAGCAATGTCATGAATCGTATTAATTGAATCATCCCAGTTGCTTTGCCCTCGTCCTGGCAAATCAATGGCGGTGACACGATAGTGGTTGGCAAGCCGCTCAACCAGCGGGCTCATGTGCCAATGGTTGCAACCCCAACCATGAAGGATAACAATATCTTGGCCTTGGCCAACTGTTTTCTTGAAGATAGACATAGAGGAAACTCCACGATAAAATTAATGAAATGAATAGTATCAGGTTTAACGATTAAAATACATTGAGGAGCCTCGTCATGCCAAGAATTACCTTTGAATACACGGACAACCTAGCTATTCGAGATGAAATAGATGCTTTTATCAAAGATGTGCATGAAGACTTAGTTAGCATCATTCAAACAGACCTTTTCACCTGTAGGACGGTCATACAGCGTCATGAAGACTACTTGATTGGTGATGGTGACGTTAAAAATGCGTTTATCCAGCTTAGCATTAAAATGCTGCCTGGCAGGAATGATCTTATCAAGAATAAGCTGGGCACATTGTTGTTGGATAAAATCAATTATCAGTTTTCTGACAAAATACAGAAGCTCAACACACAAGTTCGAGTATACTTAACGGAAGTGGACATTGCTCATTATTACGGCCTTCCAGACGTCGTAAAAACCCGGATAGGTGCTCAATAGAATCAAAAGAACGGGATACAAATGATGGTCTTCCAATTATCAGATGAAAAACGCTCAAGATTCCAATGCAGATCATTGACCTTCTGGTGCTTCGAGAACATATAGATTGACATATTGCTCAAAACAAATAGGGTGAGGAATCGTTTTGTAATATTTTATTAGCTTAAAGCCGAGGCCCTTTAATAGCTGATTGGGTTCGTTGTTATTGGCATTAGGTTGGCAGTATATGCGCTTCAGATCAAAATGTTTAAAATAATATCGCAACGATAACCAGAAGAATGAATACCCCAATTTTTTATGCCGAAATTCAGGTTCCCAAATATGCAAATGAGCGAATGCTTGAGTGCCAAATTCGACATGGTCAACACACGAGTGGCCAATAAGTTGGCTGTCATAATGCCAACTTAGGCAAAAAAATTGTTTTTGTTTAAGCGGTTTTTCATGTTCAACAAGCATGTAGCTATACCAATCTTCAAAGGAAGGAAGCTTATTGGCATCTGTGCCCCGCTTCTTGAGATCGGCTGGGCTAGAATTTAAAAAATATTGAATAACAGAAGAAAATTCTTCGGGAATAGTTGGACGGACGCTGCAGTGCGGATTTAGTTTAATCATGAAGAAGAACCCTCTACTGACCCATAGCAAACGTTACGCCGGAGGCTTTACCCAACTCGCTTATCGCCTTCAAATCAACATCGGAAAGCGTTACCGCCGCACCCTTAACGTTTTCTAATACATGCTCCGCCTGTCGAGCGCCACACAACACATGCGTAATACCGGCTTGTGCGAGCGTCCATGCAATGATTAATTGTGTCAACGTAATATTGTACTTTTCAGCAATTTGACCTAGTTTTTGGTTCAACAAACGTGAGTTATGGAGGTTCTCTTTTGAAAAACTATCCATACTTCCACGCATGTCACCATCCTTGAACTGATGATCAACCGCAATCTTTCCTGTTAACAATCCCTGCGCTAACGAACAATATGCAAACATACCAACATTCTGACTACGGCAGTATGGCAAGATATCCGCCTCAATTTTCCCATGCAACAGACTATATTCCTCTTGTCCAACGTCAACACCACCCAACGCCTGATATTCTTTTAACGTCTCAACGGTAACATTACTTGCACCAATTGCGCGGATTTTGCCTTCTTTTTTAAACTGTTGTAACGTTTCCATCACCTCAGATAACGGCGTAGTTTCATCCTGCCAATGCGTATAATAAACATCAATGTAGTCTGTTTTTAAACGGCGCAAACTATTTTCCAACTCTTCACGCAGAAACTCACGACCTAAATAGCGATATATATCGCGGCCTGATTCATGTAGCACAAATGTCCCACGCTTATTATCCCAGTCAAGCCCACACTTACTGCTAATAACAACCTTATCACGCTGACCCTGAATTGCTTTCCCGACAACCTCCTCAGCAACACCAAAACCATAGGCTGGCGCTGTGTCAATTAAATTGATTCCTTCATCAATGGCTGCCTGGATCGTCTTAATAGACTCGGATGTGGAGCTACCTCCCCAAAAAGTCCCGCCAATAGCCCAGGTGCCTAGTCCAAGTACTGAAGCAGTAACATCGCTATTACCAATTTGCTTTTCTTTCATTAGGTTGCTCACTTAATTAAGATGTTGTGTGTTTTGATTGCCGTAAACATACAGGATTATTGTGAATGCTGCAATACGATTTATGGTTGATGATGGCGAGTCCAAAACAAGTAAAGCACCCGGAGAGCCCTATTTTTTCACGATGAATAACATCTACCTCGGTTAAACATCCGCGAACTTGCGTGTTAAGCGCCTGCATTAACAGAAGGTATAGCGACCCAACTTAACGTCTCTCGATCAATAACTCCATCTCTTGATTGCACCGCTTCCCAATAAGCGCGAGAACGATAAGAATCAAGATCATCAACGACACGATGCTCTGGGTGGGCAATCCAAGCGTCTAACGCGGCTTTGCTTTGAAATGCGACAGTGAAATTAACACAATCCTTTTTATCTAATTTAGCGTCATGCGTAAAACCAATGTAGCCTGGAATCTTTTGCATGATCGCCTTCACTTTTGGAAACCATGTATGATCTATGTATTGAATGCCTTCTGGCTTTAAATAATGCTTTACATAAACAAAAAGTCTTTCATTTTCCGCCAATGTCTTATCCACCAATAAAGAATCGTAGTAAGCCGTCAAATTAACAACTTTCCCCTCTTGAAATCGAAAAATCCAGCAATAATCGTTGTTATAATCAGCGCCATTTTTAGCTTTTACTTCACCCTTCATCTCAATAATCATTACATCATTATCAATGTAACTTCCAAGCAAATGCATCTTCCAATTATTTTGAACAACGTCATTCAACCGGCCTATCACTTTATCAAAAAAAAGTTCTTTATCCTCATAAGTACCCGACAATACGCTCGTACCTTTAATAACCCAGTTAAATTTAACGTCAAAATAAGTATCGCACAATGCTTTAAACTGACATCGTACCAACATGCCCTCTATTGTGTTTTTAGTTTTTGCGTCAATCATTCTTCCTCTCTCACCTTCGCGACGTACAATGCCAGCATTGTATCTTGTTAGGGGCGAAACGAATAGAAAATTTAGTCAACTTAATGTGAAAACCATACAAAGTGAACAAACAATGGCCGGCAAGCGCTCCAGCACAAGCAATATGATGCTATTTCCTATATACTTGTAGAAACCAGCACAACACTTAACACAAGGCAAAAAGCATGCCCTTCTTGAAAACTAACAACATTAACTTTTTCTACGAGTGGCATGGAGACCCCCTCCTTCCGCCTCTTGTGTTTATCTCTGGATATACTTGTGATCATAGTATGTGGGATCCACTCATTCATTTTTTAAAAGACTCGTACCGAATTCTAACGTTTGATAATCAAGGCATAGGAAAAACACAAGATCAGAATAATGCGCTATTACCTGAAATAATGGCAGACAATATTTTTGACCTGATACAAACGCTAGAAGTTAAATCGCCCATCCTTGTGGGATATGCAATGGGAAGTACATTAGCCCAGGAGATTGCTATTAAGCACGGCTCTGATATTAGCCATCTTATCTTGATTAATTCCGTTTCAAAATGGAGCAACAGCGCAATAGCCGACATTGAAAAGCTTATTAAACTGAGAAAAGAAAACCGGCTAGAAACAATGTTTGGCCTTCTTTATGATCTTGCCTTTTCTACGCAATACAAGAAAAACACTTCCAGAAATGATTTTATTAAACAAAATAAATCTATAGAATCCCCGGTCATTCAATCTATCACAGACCAAGAACGTCAAAGTGCTGTGTTAAAGCAATTTGATTCACGAAATCGTCTCTCACAAATTGCCACGAAAACACTCATCATTTCTGCAAAAGAAGATCCCCTCGGAACAGAAGAAGACGCCACACAACTGGCGCACGGCATTCCTAACGCCATTCATAAGTCTATCTGTA
>Ga0233429_1002130_pt1 | contig 21269 bp, 17 predicted proteins | sample SI_118_April2016_3_FD_179879 | JGI IMG/M metagenome (GOLD analysis project Ga0233429, IMG submission 179879) | Seawater microbial communities from Saanich Inlet, British Columbia, Canada - SI_118_April2016_135_MG | ecosystem: Environmental > Aquatic > Marine > Inlet | place: Canada: British... | reverse complement strand
GGTCCGGGTCGGCCTCGCGCAGGTAGCTCTTGGTCGCCAGCTCGGTACGCAGCTGCAGCGAGGTACCGGGGCGAAGCGTCCTGCTCCAGCGAGCCCGCGCGCGGTTTTCCCAGAAACTGTAATCGGTCGAGTGCGTGTACTCCTGCACTTTCGTCTCGTAGGCCGCGCTCAGGACCCAAGCTGCGGACCCGGGCCGGTAGCGCATCTCGAGGACACCGTGGCCAAGCAGGTAGTCGCGGAAGTCATAAGTCGAGCGGTCCAGGCGCAGGGCTGCGTCGATGGCCCCCGTCACCCACATCTCCTCATCCCAGTGAAGGTAGCGGGTCAGGCCGATCCGGTGGGTGTGACTGAACAGGTCGTCGTTGTCCGTGAACACCGAAGCCGAGCCAGCATAGAACAGATCGATCTGCGACGTCAGCGCCAGGTCGAAGTCAAGGTAACTGAAGGTCATCCAGTCGGATTGCGCTTGGTAGTTGCTGAAGACGTTGTCCGTGTAGGCGGTGTAGATCTCGACACGGGGCACAATCTGTGCGTCGGTACGCACGAGACCGGTCAGCAGCACCACGACGGGCAGCCAGCGTGCCATGGCTATTGCTTGCCGCGACGGGGCGGTGGCCGGCGTCGCTCACGCGGCGGCGGCGGTTGGCGCTTGGGGCCGCCGCGTCCGCGCTCCAGCGCGGGACCGCGTGGTGGTAATCGTAGCTGGCGGCCGTCGTGGATGCCGTCCCCGTCCTCATCGAGGAATAGGTCGCGGCCATGCTCGAGCCGCATCTGCATCTCCCGATGGAAGCCGCGTAGCGCGTCATGCATGCCGTCGCCGTCCTCGTCGCGGAAGTGCGGGGGCACGCGGCGATGTTCTTCGAAGACGCGGCCGAATCGGTAGCCGTTGAGGGATAGCGGCGTGTACGGCAGACCGGTGATGTCGTTGCGCCCGTTGCCGTCATGGTCAACGATGTTGTCGCAGTGGCCATCCTGGTCGCGGTCGGCGAAACGCCCGTCGAGGTCGTTGACGCCGTCGCCGTCACGGTCGATGAAGCGGTCGTTGACTCCGTCTCCGTCCTCGTCGACGAAGGCGAACCAGTGTGGGTAGGCCCGGGCGCTCACGTCGTCGATCCCATCGCCGTTGCCGTCACGGAACAGGTCGTTGATGCCGTCGCGGTCGGCGTCGACGTAGCCGATGCGCTCGGCGGCCGGTGTCTGAGCACGTAAGGTACCGACCGTGGCCAGGAGAATGAGGAGGTGGGGGGCAAAGCGTCGCATGGTGGATTAACGTAATGGCTCCAGGGCCAGGATGGAAGTGGTGAGCGGCCGGAGTTCAAGCCCCGGCCGCCCCCACGAGGGTGAGTTACTCGTCGCCTTCTGCAGCGTCGACTGGTGGGGTGGAACCGCGTGGGCCCCGCGCTCCCCGACCACGTCGCCCACGGGCCGGTGGCTCGTAACCGGCGTCGGTGAGGGCTTCGCGGATCTCCTCACGCGTGGCACCTTCTGCCTTCAGGCCCTCGACCAGGTTCCGCACGGCTTCGCGCTGTGCCTGGTGCTCGGTCCGGGCCGCCTCACGCTCGACTTGAATCTCCTCGATAGAGGGCAACTCGACGCCGAACTCGGCGAGTTTCTCCTGCATCGAAGCATGGGCTGCCTCGCGGGTTACGTCCGATTCACGCAGAGACTCGCGCAACGCCTGCAGTTCTGCCTTTTGCGCGTCCGTCAGGTCGCCAAGAAGTTCGCCCACCGGACCCGTGCCACGAGCTCCCCGGTGACCGCGTCCGCGGTGCGTGCGGGCGCGGCCGTCGGCGATCCCGTCGGCGTTCTCGTCGATGGCAGGCGGACCGTCGGGGCCACCGCCCTGCGCCTGGGCGTCGGTGAAGGTGATGGTGGTGGCCAGGGCGGCCAGCGCAAAGAGGGTCAGGCGTTTCATGGTGTTCCTCCATGGTGAGTTGCTGTCGATGCGGTCGGGTTGACCGCGGTTGAGCCTGACCTTGCAAGGGTTGTGCCAGGAACGTAGGTGGAGTATGCAAGGTGCATAAAAACAATAACTTATACAAAACAAGAGATGCTCCACGAGCGCCGCTCGCATTTCGTATTCGACGAGATCGTCGAGTCTGCGAGGGAGGATTCGACGTAATCGTCGAGTCGAACGAACCCATTCTGCCGTTGCCGGAGGCGCACGCCAGGTTGGCCCCTGCGCCGAGGGGTCGAGTTCCTTGGGTGGGTCCACTATATTTCTGCCTGCGGGCCGTCGCTAGCATGGAGCGACGACCCGTTTCTATTGGCTATGTCTGACACAATCTCGGGTAAAAAAATGACCATCGAATTCTATCTGTGGCTTCATCTTGGCGGCATCTCTCTGATTCTTCTTTCCGTCGGTGGCTTGGCTCAAGGGGGAGACTCGGGACGCAAGTTGCTGTCCGCTGCCCACGGCATCGGCCTGCTGATCTCTCTCGTCGGCGGCTTCGGCCTATTGGCCCGCTACCAGATCATGTGGCCATGGCCTGGGTGGGTCTTCGCCAAGATTGCCATCTGGTTTGCTTTCGGTGCAAGTGCAACACTCTTCCGTCGGCTTCCGCAGCTCATGCGACCGCTATGGTGGGGGGCCTGGGGCCTGTTCCTCGTGGCCGCCTATCTGGCAATCCAAAAGCCCTTCTGAGGCGTTTCGCGGAGTGGGGTAGAATCATGAGGGTGGTACAGGCGTTGCTATAGATCGGGTGAAGAGCGGGTTTTCTTCTTCCACCCACCCACCCCCGCCTCAGGAGCAGCGAAGATGAAAGTCTCGTCGGTCCTCTACACGGTCGCCGTAGTCGCAGCAGCACCTCTGGCTCTCGCATTGACAGCCTTCCTTTCCGGTCTCTGGCAGGCCGAGCCCCGTGATCGGTTTGCGCGGGAAGAGGAACTCGGTATATGACTAGAAGCGATTTCCCGTCTGACGCCTTCTAAGGGAAACAACGGCCGCCGCCTCTGCGGATTCGATTCTGTCGAGTACGAAGTGGATCGCCTATGTTCGGGCGCATACACGGACCTGTCTGCCTGTTTTCTGACGACGGGTATGATCGCCGCTGACTGCTCTGCCCGGGCTGCTACATGCGTATCATCGAAAAACTTCTCGTCCTCTTCCTGCCAATTTTCCTGTTGTCGGTCGTCGCCGTTACGCTGTTGAGTCGGCAGGCCGCGACGGAGGAACTCCTGTCAGATGCAATACGGACAGGCACAGCCCTTGGTACAGGTCTCAGTCAGAATCCAGAACTCATCAGCGCCTTTCGTCGGCAGGACACTGAGCGTCTGCAACCTGTCATCGAGTTGATCGGGCAGGGAGTGGGGGCCGTGTATGTCATGGTCCAGTCTCCGACGGGCACCGTGATCGCGCATACGGATACCACAGAGTCGGGCAGGACCTATCGCGATCAAGAGACGGTCGTCGCCTTGGCTGCCGACAAGTCCATACACCACGAAGCGATGTGGCGAGGACAGGCGGTGATGGATGTCGTTGTGCCTGTCTTGGATGGGGCGGGACTTGCCGAAGTCGACTCGACTTCCCTTAGGCTGCGTGATACGAACAACCGGGTGGCGACGTTGCGGATCGGGCTGTCTCTTGATGTAGCCAAAGACACAGCTCGGCGCATCTCCAAAGAAATTCTGTGGATCGTGACCATGGTGAATCTGCTCGTGTTGGGCGCCAGTCTCTTCTATGTACGCAACACGCTACGCCCGGTGCGCCAGATGGCTCGCGCGACAGAACGAATTGCAGGTGGGCAACTCGGGGAGATGGTACCGGTGGTCAGTCGTGATGAAATGGGGGATCTGGCCCACAGCTTCAACCATATGAGTCGTGAACTGGCACTCACTACCGTGTCGGCGGATTTCCTTGATCGCGTCGTCGATAGTATGCGCGACGTGCTCGTCGTCATGAACACGGATGGCTCAATTCGCCGCGTCAACCAGGCCACAGCGCGACTACTTGACTATGAGGAAGGCGATCTACTTGGGCGTTCAGCCACTCATCTGTTCGAAGATGTGGATGGGTTGTTCACCAACCAGGGGCTGTTCGACCTGGATCTTGATGCAGGCGTGGTGGCGCGCGAGGGGCAGATCTGTCAGCGTGACGGGACGACGATTCCAGTGCTTCTGAGTGTGGCTGCCTTCCAGGATCGAGACGGCCGATTGGCAGGTTTTATCGCCACGGCGGCAGACATTACCGAGCGAATTCGTGCGGAGCAGGAGACACGCCGTAGCCTGTACGAGAAGGAAGTCCTGCTGAAGGAGATTCATCACCGTGTAAAGAACAATCTACAGATCATCTCAAGTCTGCTGAATCTTCAGTCCGGCCACGATGTTGGTGATCGTACACGTGAACTTTTCAGCGACAGCCAGAGTCGCATCAAGGCGATGGCTCTGATTCACGAAACACTGTATCTGAGCGAAGATCTCGCACGGGTCGACTTTCACGACTACCTGAACAGTCTGGCCATTACACTGTATCAGACGTATCGACGAGATAATCAGACCCTCGATCTGCGTGTCGACGCGCAGCACGTTCATCTAGGGATCGACCAGGCGATTCCCTGTGGCTTGATCATCAATGAACTGGTGTCGAATGCGCTGAAGCACGGCCTCGCCAGTCGGGACAGTGGCATCGTCGATATCAGATTTCAAGCCGAAGAAGGCTCTCTGTATCGATTGGATGTCGCCGATGATGGTGTCGGATTGCCAGCCGATTTTGAGTTGGGGGGGGATTCACTCGGACTGAAACTTATTGTGATCCTGACGCGCCAACTCGCGGGGGAGGTCACCGTTGCCCAGGCCACGCAGGGCGCTCACTTCACCCTGCGTTTCAGTGTTGATGACAATCCAGTCACCTGACTCAACGATCTAAAATCTGGCGTGTGGTCTTCAGTAACTGGTAGGTGTTGAAGGGCTGCATCAGCACACCAGCGGCGCCCTTCCAGACGCTAAGTGGTCGTGTCTGTGCAGTCACCACCAGAACCCGGGCGCGAGACGAGATCTTCAGCATCTGTGTCAACAGGTCCTCAGCCGGCGCCCCCGGTTGTGTCAGCCCCAGCACAACAAGATCAATCTGCTCATGTTCGTGTCGGAACAACTCGACGCCATCGCGTGGGTCGCGCCCAAGGTGAACCTTGTATCCGTGGCGCTCGTACATCAGGTCGAGAATCTTGCGGAATCGGTCTACATCTGCGATGACGAGCACTGATTCCTCGCCCCGTAGTGGACGCAGGTCGAGGGCGCCCGTGGTGGCAATCGAATCGGTGACTGGAATCGCCGGCTGATCGTCCGGGCTGGATCGGCCCAGAGGCAAGAAGACCGACATCGTCGTCCCCTGCTCGGGTTCGCTAACGCACTCGATCCAACCGTCATGGTCCCTGACGATGCCAAAGGCAGCCGCCAGACCAAGGCCAGCGGGTCCTGCGATTGTCTTGGTCGTGAAGAAGGGCTCAAAGATTCGTTCACGCGTCGCTGCATCCATGCCGATCCCGGTGTCGACGACGTCAACGCGCAAATAGGCAATACTCGATCCAGCTCCAGGAGGCGCTTTGCTGGGCGTCTGATCTGCTCGCAAGGCGGCGGCGCGCAATTCGATGCGCGCTTCTTTGTTGCTCTTGCCTCCACCTGGCAATGGCTGGGAGACTGCATCACGGGCGTTGGCGCAGAGATTGACGATGCACTGTCGCAACTGATCTCGATGACCGCGCAATACAGGAAGGCGTTCCGGAACATCTACATGGAATTCAACATCACGGGGGAAAACACTCTGACACACATCGGTGATCTCACGCAGCAGATCCAAGGCATCGAGACGCGTGTGGGTTGATTGCTCTTCGTCCTTGTGGAAAAGCATGAGCTGACGAATGAGCCGTGCAGCGCGTTCCGCATCGTATGTCGCGTCGTGAAGAAATGGCCGCAGGTCGTCTGTGGCCGACATGGAGGCGAGGTCGAGATTTCCAATGATCCCCTGCAACATCAGGTTGAAGTGGTGGGCGATTCCTGCCGACAACTGGCCCACTGCTTCCATCTTCTCGGCTTGCCGTACTCGCTCTTCCAGACGCGCCTTGTCGGTCTCTGCTCGATGCCGAAACAGGGCGATTTCGACCGTTGTATAGAGTTCGCGTTCCTCGAAGGGCTTGAGCAAGTAACCGAATGTCTGGGCGGTCTTGGCACGCGCCAGTGTTGTCTCATCTGAATAGGCTGTGAGATAGACGACGGGGATCTCATAGTCATCGCCAATACGTCGCGCCGCATCCACGCCGTCCATGTCACCCTCGAGCTGGATGTCCATGAGCACGAGATCGGGCCGCATGCGTTCGGCGGCGCTGATCGCATCTGCCGCCGTGGAAACGACGCTGGGCACGTCGTAGCCCATCGCCTCAAGCTTACTCTGGATATCGAGGCCAACGATACCTTCATCTTCGACCACGAGAATCCGTGCAGGAGCACTCACGTCGCTTGCTTCTCCTATTCAAGATGGAGTTCCAATGTACCCAGCGAATCCGCTGTCCGCCACCATCTTGCGTGCGCATGGGAGTGCCTCGCTATGACCCTTCTGCTCAACACCCACGCGAAATCATGACTGCTTGACGGGCTGAACGATGACGGGCATACTGAGCCGAACTGAAGTTGATCTCGAGTGTTCTGAGAGGGGAGCGTATCGTGCAAGCTGTGGTAAAAGCGGCGCGTGGCCATGGCCATGTGGAGTTACGAGATATTGATCCCCCAGCTCCGGGACCTGGGCAAGTGCAGATCAAGGTAGAAGCCGCCGGTGTATGTGGATCGGATCTGCACATCTACCACGACACGATCAACTACAATATCCGCACGCCCGTTGTCATGGGGCACGAGTTCGCCGGGACCGTGGTCGCTGTGGGCGAGGCGACGGATGGGACGGTGGCCATCGGGGATCGGGTGACCGGTGAACCCAGCGTCTTTATCTGCGGAAAGTGCGATTACTGCCGTGGCGGCCAATACAACATGTGCCCCGAGCGTCAGGTCATGGGTTACTATCACGATGGCTGCTTTGCCTCCATCGTGAATGCGACCTTCGTCCATCAACTGCCGCCGAGCGTCAGTTTCGAAGCAGGGGCCCTCACTGAATTGCTCGCATGCTGTGTCCACTCCGTTATCGAGCAGGCGGGGGTGACGGCAGGGGATACGGTCGTCGTCATCGGTCCAGGGCCCGTGGGGTTGTTTGCGTCGATGGTTGCCATGGCAGAGGGAGGAACGGTTGTTCTGTTGGGGACCTCCAGCGATGCAGAGCGACTCCGTTTTGCTCGCGATGAACTTGGCATCGCCCACACAATCGATGTGCAATCTCAAGAGCCCCGCGCCGTCGTAGCAGATCTTACCAGGGGCTACGGGGCAGATGTGGTTGTCGAGTGTGCCGGTGTTGCTGCCGCGATCGACACCGCCTTCGACGTCGTCAGAAAGCGTGGCCGAGTGACGCTGATGGGATTGCCCGGTCGCAAGGTGGAAGTGGATATCGAAAAAATATCCTACAAGGAGCTACAAGTGTCGGGCGGAATTGGTCAACGGCGAAGTGCCTGGGAGCGATCTCTGCGACTGATGGAGACAGGCGCCATCGATGGGGAGAAGCTGATCTCGCATGAACTCGGACTTGCCGAATTTCAGCAAGGATTCGAAATGATGGAGCGTCAGCAGGGACTCAAGATCATTCTGCGCCCCTGACGCTCAGACCTGACAGACAAAATGAAAGCAAGGGGTTCCGGATCACCGGAACCCCTTGCTTTAGTTATCACATGTGTCGCGGATCAGACGACTTCGTAGGCCGCATCAACGGCATCGTCGCGCTTCTGATCCTTCTTCTGCTCCTCTGTAGAGGAAGAGTCTTGTGCAGCGGAGTGAGCGGTGGCCGCAGACGGGTCTTGCTCCTGAGTGGCTTGTTGCGCCTGGGCATCGGCGTATAGAATCTCTGCTATTTTCTGCGATGTGGTCTGCAGATTCTCGACGGCGGCATCGATGGCAGCAGCCGTGCCGGGATCCTCGTCATCGCCATCAAGCGCTTTCTTCGTCGCGTCCATTGCTTGCTCTATTGGCTCCCGGTCCTCCGGTGACAGCTTGTCTCCGTGCTCCTCCAGGGATTTCTGGGTGGCGTAGACTAGTTGATCTGCGGTATTGCGTTTGTCTACCTGCTCGCGCTTCGCCTTGTCAGCTTCGGCATTCTCCTCAGCGTCCTTCTGCATCTGCTCGACCTCAATACTTGACAAGCCGCTCGAGGACTCGATCCGGACACTCTGTTCCTTGTCCGTGCCTTTGTCCTTTGCAGAGACATTGAGAATACCATTCGCATCGATATCGAAAGAGACCTCGATCTGGGGCATCCCGCGTGGAGCTGCGGGGATGCCGTCAAGATGGAAACGTCCGAGGCTGCGATTGTCCTTAGCAAACTCGCGATCGCCCTGCAATACATGCACCTCGACACTGGGCTGACTGTCTGCAGCCGTCGAAAAGACCTGACTCTTCTTGGTCGGAATCGTTGTGTTGCGCTCAATGAGTTTCGTCAGGACGCCACCCATCGTCTCGATCCCCAGGCTCAGCGGTGTGACATCCAGTAGCAATACATCATCGACTTCGCCCGCCAGTACACCTGCCTGAATGGCGGCACCGAGCGCCACGACCTCATCTGGATTGACACCGCGATGCGGCTCCTTGCCGAACATTTCCTTTACCGCTTCCTGAACCAGTGGCATTCGAGTGGAGCCACCGACAAGGATCACTTCGTCGATCTCAGAGTTGCTCAGTCCGGCATCCTTCATGGCCTGGATACAAGGGCCCTTACTGCGTTCGACGAGGTCCTCGACCAGCTGTTCGAACTTTGCCTTTGTCAGCGTCATCTGCACGTGTTTTGGGCCGGTCTGGTCTGCTGTCACGAATGGCAGATGGATCTCCGTCGTGCCGGCCGAGGACAGCTCACACTTTGCCTTTTCGCCCGCTTCCTTCAATCGCTGCAGTGCCATCGGATCCTGGCGCAGGTCGATGCCTTCCGCATCCTGGAACTCATCTGCAATCCAATCGATGATTTTTTGGTCGAAGTCATCACCACCCAGATGCGTGTCACCATTCGTGCTCTTCACTTCAAACACGCCATCGCCCAACTCGAGGATCGAGATGTCGAAGGTGCCGCCGCCCAGGTCATAGACGGCGATTTTCTCGCTCGATGTCTCACGATCGAGGCCGTAGGCCAGCGCCGCGGCTGTGGGCTCGTTGACAATCCGCAGTACCTCAAGGCCGGCAATCGTCGCCGCGTCTTTCGTGGCCTGCCGTTGAGCATCATTGAAATAGGCGGGTACTGTCACGACGGCCTGCGTCACCTCTTCGCCGAGATAGTCTTCGGCCGTGGCCTTCATCTTCTGCAACACGATCGCAGCGATCTCAGGTGGCGTAAAGTCGTCACCGTCGATTTCGACGGATGCCAGGTCGCGCGCGCCTGATTTTACCGTAAAGGGGACCTCGCGGATCTCTTCGGCGACCTCATCAAAGCGGCGGCCCATGAAGCGTTTGACAGAGAACACCGTTCGTGTCGGATTCGTAACAGCCTGACGTTTTGCCGTCTGGCCGACGAGGCGCTCGCCGTCATTGGCAAATCCAACCATTGAGGGTGTTGTGCGACCTCCCTCGGAGTTAGCAATGACCTCAGGTTCCTTGCCCTCCATGACGGACACGCACGAGTTGGTCGTTCCAAGATCGATGCCGATTACCTTACCCATTCTGTTGCCTTCTCTTTCATCTGACACGGGATCATTCAATTTCCTGCCAAGGCAGGCTCATTTTCGTCCTTAGCCTTGCAAGTCTTGTACCATAGTGTGTATGTATGTCCTAAGTATTGTAAAAACAAGCAATAAGGAACATTTCCGTTCAGAGTCTCTTCGATATGGGTACTGCCAGGATGGCATGCTTTGCTGCCATTTGTGAAGATGTCAGTGTGGGCCTCTGTATCAGGGAGGACTCGGATTGACAGGGGGGCATGGCGCAGATAGATTCGGCCGCGCAGATCATCTGCATCTTACTGGCCCGCAAGCAGTTCGCATACTGCAAGCTCGCGAACGATGTGACGTCGCCTCACGAAACGATGTGAGGTCCGCCTCACGAAACGATGTGAGGTCCGCCTCACGAAACGATGTGAGGTCCGCCTCACGAAACGATGTGAGGTTCGCCTCGAGATTCGAGGCGTATCGACCGGGCCGTTTGATTCTCTATTTCTGGTTCTTCTGGGAGTTGGCCCGACAGTGTCATTTAAGCTGCACTCCGAATACAAGCCGCAAGGGGACCAGCCCAAGGCGATTGATGAGCTCACTGAGGGGATACTGCGCGGCGATCGGTGCCAGACGCTTCTGGGGGTGACCGGTAGTGGCAAGACGTTCACGATGGCTAACGTCATCGAACGTCTGAATCGTCCAACGCTGGTGATCTCCCACAACAAAACGCTGGCTGCCCAACTCTATGGCGAATTTCAGGGCTACTTTCCTGAGAATGCGGTGGAATACTTCGTCTCCTACTACGACTACTACCAACCTGAGGCTTACAAAGCAGCGTCGGATACGTACATCGAAAAGGAGATCGACATCAATGAAGAGATCGATCGCCTGCGCCTGAAGGCCCTCAGTTCGCTGCTCGAGCGCAAAGACGTCATCATTGTCGCCACCGTGTCCTGCATCTACGGAATTGGTTCGCCAAAGGAATTCGAAGCCAAGAAGTTGACCGTCAAGGTGGGGGATCAGGTAGAGCGTGACGACGTCTTGCGTCAGTTGATCGACATCTTCTACACACGCAACGATCTTGAGCTAAAGCGCGGCTGTTTTCGCGTCCGGGGAGATGTGATCGAGGTTGTCCCAGCCGCTGAAGATCTGGCGATACGAATCGAGATGTTCGGTGACGAAGTGGAGCAGATCTCCATCCTTGAGTCCGTGTCAGGAAAGCTTGTTGAGACACGGAAGGGCGTGACACTGTATCCGGCCAAGGCCTACATCACTGACGACGACAAGATCGAACGTGCCTGCGAGGGCATCCTGATGGAACTGGAGGGGCGGCGCCTTGACCTGCAGGAAAATGACAAGCTCGTTGAGGCACACCGAATTGAGACGCGGACCAAGTACGACGTCGAGATGATCAAGGAAGTCGGTTATTGCCCTGGTATCGAGAACTACTCTCGCTACATGGATCATCGCGAGGTCGGCGCACCGCCGTACGTTTTAATGGACTATTTCGGCGACGACTATCTGCTCATGGTGGATGAGTCTCACATGACCATCCCGCAGGTACGTGGCATGTGGCGTGGTGATCGCTCTCGTAAGGACATGCTTGTTGAGCACGGATTCCGCTTGCCCTCGGCCTACGACAACCGTCCTCTCTATTTCGATGAATTCGAGCAACATATGGGGCAGACGGTCTTCGTCTCCGCGACACCAGCCGCCTACGAGTTAGAGCGTTCTGGAGGCGTCGTCGTTGAGCAGGTCATTCGACCTACGGGCCTGATCGATCCGCAGATCGATGTCAGGCCACTGGGGAACCAGGTCGATGACTTGATGGGGGAGATTCGTCCTCGGGCCGAGCGGGGCGAGCGTATTCTGGCAACGGTGCTGACCAAACGTATGGCAGAGAAACTCACTGATTATCTGGGGCAGATGGGTTTTCGTGTCCGCTATCTGCACTCAGAAATCGATACGTTGGACCGCGTCGCCATCCTGCGCGATCTGCGCCTGGGAGAATTCGATGTCCTCGTCGGAATCAACTTGCTGCGTGAGGGACTCGATCTGCCGGAGGTCTCCCTCGTTGCGATTCTCGATGCTGACAAGGAGGGCTTTCTCCGATCCGAGCAGGCGCTGACGCAGACGGTTGGGCGCGCTGCTCGCAACTCGGCGGGACTCGTCATTTTCTATGCCGATAAGATGACCAACTCCATGCGTCGTACTATCGACGAGACCACCCGCCGTCGAAGTGTCCAGGAGCAGTACAACGAAGAGCATGGAATTACACCACAGACGATTCTCAGGACACGCGAGGAGATCATTCAGCAAACCTCCGTGCTCGAGAGTGTGCGGCGTGTCGATCCTTACGCCGAAGCGCCGGCAATCGACGTGGATGCTGTGGTAGCTGAGAATGCCGTGGCTGATGTTCTGGCTGATCTCCAGGCGCAGATGAACGAAGCCGCAGCGGCCCTCGACTTTGAGCGTGCCGCTCAGTTGCGGGATGAGATCACACGATTGCACGAGGCAGAGGGTAATAAAAAGGCGGGGTAAACGCTCACGCGCCACCCCGCCATTCTCAGACTCATTGCCATCCAGCTTCAGGTCACGCCTCGTCTTACCTCAGTAGCAGATAGGTAAGGCAGGTGTTCAGGCGACTTGTTGGCGTCTCATGACCATCTTGATTCTTGCCAGCAACTCTTCGAGGTCGAAGGGCTTCTCAATGTAGTCGTCCGCACCGTATTCAATGCCCTTCACCTTCTGCGGAGTCGCATTGAGGGCGGTGACCATAATGATGGGAATCACGGAGGTGATCGGATTCCCTTTGAGTGTCTGGCATACTTGGTATCCGTCGACCTTCGGCAAGCGGAGGTCGAGCAGGAGTAAATCAGGCTTCTCTGTAAAGGCCCTTGCCAAGGCTTCCTCACCGTCGGCTGCTTCGGTGATGGCAAATCCGTTGCTCTCCAGATACTCGCGCATGCTGGCGCGAACTTCCTCCTCATCGTCGACGATGAGAATCCGCATAGGCTGCTCGGGATCACGCTGCGGGGCAGAGGCTCCTGCCGTGACAACGCCACCTCCCATTGCTTCCTGCCGGGCAATCGCCAACTGATCGGCGATCTGTGACAAGGACAACCCTCTGAGTCTCAGTTCACGCAACCGTTCACGGATTTTCAAGACCTCGTCGCGATCGAACAGGTCCTTATTTCCGCGTTTGTCAGTCACGCGTATGATCCCAAAATTCTTGTACTTGCGGATAGATTCAACGGACTTGCCCAAGGTCTCAGCGACTTCTTTGATATCGATCAATTGCTCTTCGGGCATGTGAATGGCTCCTAAGGCGGATGTTAGCGTCAAGGCTCTGGCACCTCATCCACAGTATCTTGCAGTATGAACGTTAGTAGAATACTAAATAGTAGCTTTTGACGTCAAGTCATTGCTTGTTGGTATTATCGGCAGTTTCGACGATCTGTTCAGTTTTAGTGCACATTTGATGCCGGAGAGGATTCAGACTACTGTCTCCGTAGGTGCCAAACGGGTTTGACCAGTCCACTTTGCCCTCATAGATTGGACCCACCGCCCTTGGGTTTGGTCAAGATAGCGCACTGGAAAAAACGATCATAAAAGACTGTAGAGATTGAACTTATGACACAGGCGAAAGGTGAGGTCATCGTCGACGTTCGTGACGTGACGATGGTCTACAACGCCAAGAATCGGGACGAATCAACACATGTCCACGCTTTGCGTGGTCTTTCCGTGCAGGTGTATGAGAACGAATTCTTCGCGATCATGGGCCCTTCAGGCTCGGGGAAGAGCACACTCTTCAACCAGATCGGCGCTCTGCAGACGCCAACGTCAGGTGAAGTCCTGATTGAGGGAGTCAATCTTGAGAGTCTTTCGCCGCAAAAACTAGCCGCTGTCCGGTGCTTCGAGCTGGGATATATCTTTCAGACCTACAATCTGCTCCCCGTCATGAGTGCCTTGATGAACGTCGCCCTGCCAACGATTTTCGCTGGAATGACGACGGCGGAAGGGGAGAAGCGGGCGATGGAGTGTCTGGAGATCGTTGGCTTGGACGACAGAGCCCATCACCTTCCCTCCGAGCTTTCAGGCGGCCAACAGCAGCGTGTGGCCATTGCCCGGGCCTTCGTGAACAAGCCACGCATCATCCTTGCAGACGAGCCGACGGGAAATCTCGATAGCAACACGGGTCAGTCCATCATCGACCACATGAAGGGGCTACAGAAGGAGATGGGGTCGACGATTATCACCGTCACCCATGACGACAAGATGCTCTCCGCAGCCGATCGCATGGCTTGGATTCGAGATGGTGCTCTGGAGCGTATCGCGAATCGCGAGGACATCGACATTCGCATGGGAAGCATCAAAGAACACTGAGCAAGCAGTCCAGACAACACGGTAAACAAAAGGCGGCACCCCTTCTGGGGGCGCCGCCTTTCTCATTGTGCTTTGCTGTGGGTGCCCTCGTCAGCCCTGACGGCGGCGAAGCCCCTCGTTGAGGAACAACTCGCGATTGGGGAAGCCACCTGCGAGTGTAAAGCCGCCGTCAACAGCAACAAGCTGGCCGGTCATATAGGGAATCTGGGTGAAGGCATACGCCGCGACGGCGATATCATCAGGGTTAGCGATCCAGGGAAGGGCCTGCGAGCCACCCTCTGCCATCAATCCATAGGTCTGTGCCACGGTAAATTCCTCTCCTGTGGCAGGATCTGTGATACCTGAAGGGCGTGCCGTGAGGGGAGTGTCTACGACACCCGGTCGCAGCGCGTTCGACGTGATGTTGTGAGGCCCCCCTTCAAAAGCTGCACCAACGACGGCATGGTTGAGGCCGGCTTTGCTCACACCATACGGAATGCGCGTGGTCTCGGGCGCAATATCTGACACGGACGTGATGAATAGCAGGCTACGGTGGTGGGGGACTTCTCCCGCTTGCTGTTGTGCCTGGGCGAAATCAATCATGTGCTTGAGCGCGCGCTGGCCGAAGCGATAGGCACCCTTCAAGTTGAGGTTCAGCACACGATCCATCTCCAAATCGAGATGTTCCGGTGGACATTCGTGAAAACGATGGCGGATCAACTCTCCAGATTTCTCGTCCTTTATATAGTTCGCGACGCCACTGTTGCTGATGGCCACGTCGAGTCGACCGAAATGCCCGACTGCTTCATCGACCAGGCGGAAGGGAGCGTCGCGCTCTGCGAGATTGGCGCCGATGCAGAGCGCTTGCACGCCGTGGCTCTGACGTAGATCCTCGGCGATCGCCTCAGCGCGATCCTGGCCGGAATTGTAGTTGACGACGATATCGTAGCCGTGTCGGGCAAACTCATCAACGACGGCGGCACCGATGCCACTACTTGATCCGGTAACCAGGCAAACGGGATTCGACACGCTGGGTAGACCTTTGTTTGGTGTGAGGGCTATCTGCGCAAGGACTGCACGGCATCCACAACACGCGTCGCGTCAGGGATGGTTGGCAACTCCAGAGGCGGCGAGAATGGCACGGGTACGTCTGCCGCACCGATCCGAAGGACAGGACCGTCCAGATAATCGAAGGCGTGCTCCTGCAGGGTTGCGGCGATCTCTCCAGTTGCACCGTAGCGCTGTACGCCTTCGTCGACGATGATCGCGTATCCGGTCTTCTTGACCGATGCGACAAGTGCCTCGGTGTCCAGAGGGAACAGCGTGCGCGGATCGACAACCTCGGCGCTGATGCCGAGGTCTGCCAGCTGTTGCGCAGCTTCAAGGGCGACGCCCACCATGCTCGATGTCCCGATCAATGTGACATCCGTTCCTTGGCGACGAACCACGGCAGTGCCCAGTTCGACGACATAGTCGTCCTCAGGTACCCCCGCGACATCGTTGTACATCATCTTGTCTTCGAATACGAGCACAGGGTTGTCATCTCTGATGGCTGCTTTCAAGAGGCCCTTCGCGTCGTACGGACAGGAGGGGACGGCAACCTTGAGACCTGGAATATGCGCGAACAGGGCGTGCAGGCTCTGCGAATGCTGCGCCGCCGAGGAGCGGCCCGCACCCATTGTCAACCGCACGGTCAGACTCACCTTGCACTGACCACCTGTCATGTATCGGATCTTAGCTGCCTGGTTGACGAGTTGATCCATCGTCAGCAGGGAGAAATCGCCAAACATGAGTTCCGCAATCGGGCGCAGTCCGGTCATGGCGGCACCGACACTTACGCCGATATAGCCTGCTTCGGAGATCGGTGCATCAATCACGCGGTCGTGGCCAAATTCGTCGAACAACCCTTCACTGCACTTAAAGATCCCCCCTGAGGGCCCCACATCCTCGCCGATGAGGATAACTGAATCATCGTGCCGCATCTCCTGTGCCATGGCCTCGATGATGGCTTCGCGGAAGCTGAGCTGGCGAGTGGAGGATTCTGTTTTCGTTGGCTCGGTCATTTAAGCGTAAAGGTCCTCGAAGGCTTGCTCTGGAGCGGGATAGGGGGCGTTGCGCGCAAACTCCACGGCTTCAACGACCTCACGTTCCGTCTGTTCCTGTATTTCGTTCAATTGCGCGTTCGTCGCGACTCGCCGTCGCCTCATTTCCCGCGCGAGCAACTCGATTGGATCGCGGTTGGTCATCCACCAATCAAGCTCTTCCTTGGTCCGATAGGGGGCCGCATCGCCCACATGGTGACCGCGAAATCGGTAGGTCAGGGCCTCCACAAAGGTCGGTCCGCCCCCTTTACGGGCGCGTTCGACAGCACGCTTGACTGCTTCGTGGACTACGAGCACATCCGATCCGTCGACACGTACTCCCTCCATGCCAAACCCCTGAGCTCGATCGACGATCTTGTCGACGCCGGTCACCGCCTGGTAGGGCGTATGTTCACCATACTGATTGTTCTCGCACAGGTAGATCACGGGGAGATTCCAAATCGCTGCCATGTTGGCGGTTTCCATCAGTAGCCCCTGATTCGCCGCGCCATCGCCGAAGAAGCATACGGCGACCTGATCTGTACCACGCGTCTTGGCAGACAAGGCAGCCCCCGTGGCGATGCCAAAGCTTCCCCCCACGATCCCATTGGCGCCGAGGTTGCCGACAGACATGTCCGCTATGTGCATGGACCCACCCTTGCCACGGCAGTAGCCCGCCTCCTTGCCCATGATCTCTGCCATCATCGGCTCCAGCCGCGCCCCCTTGGCGAGGCAATGCCCATGGCCTCGATGCGTGGACGTGATATAGTCATCGTCACGTAGTGCTGAACATACGCCGACTGCCACTGCTTCCTCGCCGATATACAGGTGAGCAAGACCCGGCATCCAGCCGCGTGTATAGACGTCCCACACGTGTTCTTCGAACTTGCGGATCTCCACCATCTTGCGATACATCTGCCACAGTGTGTCGGGCTCGATATTCGCAGTGGATCCGGCGCGCCTGGGGGCAGCAGGTTTTCGCGCTGACGGTCCCGCCCCACGGCTTGGGGCCTTCTTGCGCGGCACTGGTTTTCGCGGCATCGGTGTAGTCAGTTCATGATTGTAGAGAATGGGGGCGCCACGCACGAAAGCGCCACGGCGCGCTGAAGATAGCGGGGTGGTTGGCTAGGTCAAGACGGATGACAATGACAGGTTGCTGTTAGATACTGCTTTGGATAGAAAAACAAAACCGACGAGGACAACGGTCCTCGTCGGCTGCTATAGATTGTCTGTCGCCTTACGAGCAACTATTGGCGCCTCGGAAGGGTGCAACCGAGATCCGTATGCCTGGTCGCGAAGCTAGGCCTTATCGCGAAAATAGGCGGCGTTGATCTCGGTGTATTTGCTCCACTCCTCCGGCAGGTCCTCTTCTGCAAAGATTGCCTCCACCGGGCATTCTGGCTCGCAGGCACCGCAATCGATGCACTCATCTGGGTCGATGTAGAGCATGTTCACGCCCTCGCCGTCCACAGGATGGATGCAGTCGACGGGGCAGACTTCTACACAAGCCTTGTCCTTTACGTCGACGCAGGGCTCTGCGATGATGTACGTCATTCTCTCTTCCTCCCAAGCTGCTGAATAAGGTCTGTCTTGCGTACTGAAGACCTATATAGACAGGCCCTCGATAACTGTCAAGATGGGTGTTTGTCTCAGGCTGCCAGAGCCTGTTTCATGGAGGCCACTGCGAAGCTGCCGTCGACCACAATCTGCAGAGTCAGACACTGTCTGTCGTCCTCATTGCGGTGCAATTCGATCTTGGCGTTACCATAGACCTGCGATAGAACGGTCATTAGATCTTCCCGCAACGCCAGCAAAGACTGCTCGCTGTTGGGTGTCCCGAGTCTATCCTGAACAGACAGCTGCAACTCTGCGCCGCGAAAACGGACCCGACCTTCGACTTCAGGCGCTTCTTCAAGCCGTTGGCACGCCGTCAGAGCGGCGGTGAGTGCTGCACGAAGACGCTGTTTGGTATCGCCTTCAGATGGACGCTTACGACCATACTTGAGGCCCAGTCGGCCGTCTGTGCTATCAAGGGAGTAATCCGACTCGTGCCCCACGAGCAATGTCTGGGGACCATTCGCGATATGCGAATAGTCAGCGACGTCGATAAGCACCTCGTCGTCGGTTTCAGCAATCCACCGATTGAAGATGCGGAAGGCGATGTCGGCGGATAGACTCGCCTCATTTTCGAGGTAGAGTTTGACATTCACACGCTGTAGATCTGTCGTCATTTTGGATTGGTACCGGGTTTGTCGTGTTCGTCTATGCTTTGGGCTGACTGACGCCAACAAAGCGTTTATGCAGCAGGTGTGCCCTCGGCATCGGAGATCCGATTGTAGCAACTGAAGGAACTATCAATGAACAACTGCGCCTCTTCGATCGCTCGATGCGCATCTTCGGCGCTTGGATTGGTAAGTGGTTCCTCATGATTGCGGAACAGATAGCGGGCAAACTTGTCCTTTGCGAAGGGATCGAAAAACAGCTCCGTATCGAAAAAGCGAGTACGGAATTCACCGATGATTCGATCTGCATCGTCACCCACATCTAGAAACTCTGTCCGCACAAGAGCACGTGCAGCCTGCACCATGGCACCACAAGCGGTCTGATAGGCGGCAGAGGGATCGCCCTCATCGAGCAGGATCTGTGCCTCGAATGCCTCTCGTTCGGCGGTCGTCAGCTCAAATTGAGCCAATGGGACCACCTCGCCCGCGCATTCTCCTTTGCCCATGTCGGCAGTCGTATACTCACGCACGTCACCCCAGTCACGATAGAAAGACGGGTCCTCTTCGTAGGTGGGGACCTGTGCCAAATCGTCGAGGATCGCCTTCACCTCACGCTTGCCGATACGGCCAAAGTAATCCTGGAAGGACTCGGCCTGCTGACGCTCGGTGATGAAGCGCTCGGTCAAACGTTCAACGACGGCGGGGATATTCTTCGACGGGACGGCAGCCATGGGGAGGCCAAAAGAACCTGCATTGTTCTTCCATTGACCACCGAGGATCACCTGGAAGTGCGGCACGGTGATGCCATTGATCTTGCGGGAGATTCCATAGAAGCCGATATCCGCCGCATGGTGCTGGCCGCAAGAGTTGAAGCAGCCACTGATCTTGATCCGTAAATCCTGTACGGCGGCGTCCAGCGTGTGATAACGCTCTGCCAGGCGTCGACGTAGTTCACCTGCAAGACCTCGAGATGAGGAAATACCCAGTTTGCAGGTATCCGTGCCGGGGCACGCTGTGATGTCGACGATCGTCCCGGCTGCGTCGCCGCCGAGACCGATGGCCTTTAGCTCGCTATAGAGGGCGGGAAGATCGCTTTCGCTGATCCAGCGCAGCACAATATTCTGTTCGACAGTGAGGCGCACAGTATCCTTCACGTAGCGTCTGGCAATGGTGGCCAGATTGCGCATCTGATCAGATGTCATATCTCCCAGCGGTAGAGCAACGGTCACCACCACATGCCCACTTTGGCGTTGCTGGTAGACATTGGTCTGGTGCCACTGTTCGAAACCTTCTGGAAGATCTGCGCCATTGAGCGCCTGACCTGGCTTCAATGGCTCTTCGTCGGTCTCGTCCAGGTGTGCGAGATACGATGTCCAGCGCTCGTCATGCGGCAACTGTTGGCGCTCTTCCAACACAAGGCGCTTGAACTCCTCGATGCCCAGCTTGGCGATGAGGAATTTTACCCTTGCTCTGGCGCGATTGCGCTTCTCGCCCAGCCGCGCGAAGACTCGACCCATCGCTTGCGCGAGGGGAAGTAGCTCTTCTTCTGCGACAAATTCATCGAAGAGTTTGGCCTGGTGAGGTACTGCACCAAGACCGCCCCCGACCCAGACCTCAAAACCGCGCTTCTCGACGCCGTCGACGATTCGTGTCACACCAAGGGCACCCAGATCGTGCATGTTGGTCAGTCCGCATGCTTCGTGGCGGCAACCTGAGAAGGCAATCTTGAATTTGCGGCCGAAGTCCTGCATGTCCTCGTGCCCGAGAAGGAATCTGGCGAGGGCGCGAGAATACGGTGTCACGTCGAAGGACTCAGTGTTGCAGACACCCGCCAGGGGGCAAGCGGTGACATTGCGGACGGAATTTCCACAAGCCTCACGCGTGGTGATGTCGACAGCGGCCAGGCGGCGCATCATGTCTGGCGTGTCCTCGATATGGACATAGTGCAGTTGGATATCCTGACGGGTGGTTACGTGCAGGATATTGTCAGAGACCTCCTCGCCAAGATCGGCCAAGACGTCCATCTGCTCCGCCGTCAGGCCACCGAAGGGAATCTTGATCCGCTGCATACCCGGTGCATGCCAAGCCGTGTTCGGCCCTTTCGTGAGGGCATCAGGAAAGGCGAGTTGCTGCGTCTGGCTACCGTCGAAGCGCTGCCCATTGTCGTAGCGCTGGCCGTATACACCACGCCTTAGGCGGGTTTCGGCGAACAGGACCTCATCGAGTTTGTTCTGTGATCGCAACCCGATCTCGGTCTCGAAAATGTCGATCTCGCGTCCCAGATCTTCCGGGATGCGGTCGCCAAGTTCTTGCTTCCAGGTCCGCCCGCTCATGTAGCGTCTTCCGTCGCAGTAGATGGGATTCGTAACATTCACGTGAACGTTACGTTTCTTGGGTCTGAACACGACCTTAAATAGTGACGTATTCCCTTGTAAATTAGTCTGTTAAGATAGAGGTGACCTAAGGACTGTCAAACATCGTCTCTGGCGAGTCGCTCACGCAGATAATCCTTGAGGTCATCCCCCCATTCAGGATCCTTGAGAGCGAAATCAACGAAGGTGCGAAAGTAGGCTCGATGGTTGCCGATATCATATCGCTGTTCACCATCTGCGAGTCGTACGGCCCTCACTTCACGACCATTCTCGATGAGACGACGAATGGCATCCGTCAGGTAGATTTCGCCGTTCGCTGCGGGGGCAACGGCTCGGATCTGGGCGAAAATCTCGGCACCAAAAACATAACGGGCGCTGACAGCCAGCCGACTCTGCGTCACACCCGGTGATGGTTTTTCGATCACGTCCTGCAGCCGGCAATCCTGGAAATCGGCCTCATCATCCCGAGGTACAAGGATGCCATAATTCGACACCTGGTCGGCCTCCACATTCCAG
>Ga0233429_1002129_pt1 | contig 21270 bp, 21 predicted proteins | sample SI_118_April2016_3_FD_179879 | JGI IMG/M metagenome (GOLD analysis project Ga0233429, IMG submission 179879) | Seawater microbial communities from Saanich Inlet, British Columbia, Canada - SI_118_April2016_135_MG | ecosystem: Environmental > Aquatic > Marine > Inlet | place: Canada: British... | reverse complement strand
CGGCCTCGAAGCGAACATACTCCTCCGCTCCTGCATCGTAGCTGAAGTGCGTGCCTCCATCGTTGGCCAGAACCTGTCCACCGGGACCGACAAAACGACCCTGCGCCGACGCTGACACGTTGACTTCTACGTGATCCCCGTCAACAACGAGGCTTTCGAGGAGTAGGCCCGTCGTCGCGTAGCTGCGCCCCGCCTTCGCTGCGGCAACTACTCCGGCAGGCGAGGCGGTATCGACGTGGACCATATTCCAGGCATTCGAGAAATCCTCTGGATCGTGGAAGTCGTCGTTACCGAATCCCCAGACATGATGCCCGGCGCTGAGTAGTTCGTCCCAGAAGTCGTTGTAGAGGGGCTGACGTCCATTGGCACGTCCCGTCGCGGTGCCGTAGTGACCGTTGTAGACCTCGATGCCATCGGGCATGGTGCCCAGGGCTTCGAGTTTGGGACGTGTCCAATATTCCCGTGCCGCTCCCATGGGCTGTGGATGGCAGACAATCGTGAGCAGGTCACCGGCGTGGAGCAGGGCATCCTCGAGAGACTCGCGGTAGAGATCTGTCACTTCAGGACCGCAGAACACGACATTCTCGCGCGTGCTGTATTCGAAGCCATGCAGCATCGACAGTTGCGGATACTGCTCACGCGCAGCACCGAGATCGGTGACGTGATCGTGATCCGTGAGGGTGTAGAACCCTGCACCGACCTGGTCGTATTGGCGCAGAGAGTCGGCGAGGGGAACGGAAGCGCAGGCAGAGTGTTCGTCACTGTGGCCGTGAAAACTACCGCGCAGCCAGGTGCCATTGGTGCCGGCGAGTGGATTGATCAGGGGCATCGAGTCTCTCCTATGGGTTGAGGCAGGCAATCAAATGAAGTTCGCCGGTTGCCACAACGACGGCGTAGAACTCATTTGCGCCACGCTGCACCAGCGTGTGTCTTTGAACCAGAATGTCTGCGAAAACGCAACCGGAGGCGCGCACGCGGCGCTCAGGTCACGGGAGGAAAGATTGACACACGGTACGCACAATGCACTCGAGGATCCACGCAATGCTGACGTGCGGATCCATATCAATGGCGAACTGCTACATCGAGACGATGCGAAGATCTCGGTTTTCGACAGTGGCTACCTCGTCGGCGATGGTGTGTGGGAGGGACTGCGTCTGCACGAAGGTGTGCTCGTGTTTCTCGACGAACATCTCGACCGCCTGTGGCAGGGGGCGACGACAGTGGGCATCGATCTGGGCATGACGCGTCAGGAGCTGACGCAGAAGATCCAACAGACGCTCGCTGCGAATCAGATGACCGATGGTGTGCATGTGCGGGTGATGGTCACACGGGGCATCAAGAAGACACCGAGCCAGGATCCGCGACTGACCATCAGTGGGCCGAATCTCGTCATCATTGCCGAGCACAAGACAGCGGACCCCAGCAGCCGCGATCGAGGCGTGAGCCTGTTTACTTCAACGATTCGTCGCGGGTCACCTGATTATCTGGATCCCCGGCTGAACTGTCATAGCAAATTACATGAAGTGCAAGCGTTGATGCAGGCCCTGGAAGCAGGGGCAGACGAGGCTTTGATGCTCGATATCCATGGTTTTGTTGCTACATGCAATGCGACAAATTTCTTCATCGTCCGTGGCGAGCAGGTATGGACCTCGACGGGGAAGTATTGCATGAATGGCATCACCCGCAGCAAGGTGATCGCAGTCTGCGAACAGGCGGGGATCACCTGCCAGCAGAAGGATTTCTCCCTCTTCGATGTATATGGTGCAGATGAGGCCTTTGTCACCGGCACCTTCGGTGGCCTGACGCCCGTGATCTCGGTTGACGGTCGTCAGATCGGTGCCGCTTGCGAGGCCCCAGCGGAGGGCAGCGATGCAGCGGGAAGGAGCACGGGCGACGGGCCAACGGGGCCCATGACGCGGCGCCTGCAGCGGCTCTACGAGGAAACCATCGAGCTTGCCGTAGAACAAGACACGGTTCAAGCAGGAGCCACGTCAGATTGAGCGGTGTGCTACGGATCAATGTCTGGAGTGGCCCCCGCAATATCTCCACGGCGCTGATGTATTGCTTCGCGCAGCGTGCCGATACACGCGTTGTCGACGAGCCACTCTACGCGCACTATCTGTCGCACTCATCGGCCCACGAATACCACCCGGGCGCTGACGAGGTGCTGCGCTCACAGGACAATGATGGCGAGGCGGTTGTGCGTGACGTCATTCTTGGACCCTGTGATCGGCCCGTTCTGTTTCTGAAGCAGATGACCCACCACCTCATCGAGCTGAATCTGGACTTCCTCACTGAGACGACGAATATCATCCTGACACGGGATCCCACCGACATGCTGCCCTCCTATCAGCAGCAAGTGGCGACGCCGACACTGACAGACACGGGATATCCGCAACACCATGAGTTGCTGACCCACCTGCACGCCATGGGGCAGAAGCCAGTGATTCTGGATTCGAGAGAGACCCTGCGCAAGCCGCGCGCCGTGCTGCGTCAGCTTTGTGATCACATGGGGTTGGACTTTGACGAAGGGATGCTGCAATGGGCGGCAGGGCCTCGTCCCGAGGATGGTGTGTGGGCACGCCATTGGTATGCGAGCGTGCATCGGTCAACGGGATTTGCCGCGTATCGACCGAAGAGCGAGCCCTTTCCGGAGAAACTGCAGTCCTTGCTGGAGCAGTGCAGGCCGCTCTACGAACAGCTTGCAGCAGAGGCGCTGCGGGGTTGAGGCGGCGCAACGGGCTGTGTCGCTGAGGCGAACCTGCCAGACGGTCGCGCTACGAGGCCGTCGGTGCGGCGTCCGCGGCAACACGGAAGCCGTAGTCTGTCAGTTGCCGATCTGGCAGGATACTGGAGCGGGCGGCGCAGCGGGTCACCTTGATCGCGTGCCGCCAGGAACCACCACGGGAGGCACGGCGCACGCCATCATCTGGGCCACGTGGATTCGTCACAGGTCCGTCAGCATAGTAGTCGGCAACATACCAATCGCTACACCATTCATGCACGAGATCACCCATGTTGTGCAGCCCGTAGTCGTTGGCTGGATCCTGCGCGACCGCATCGGGGCGTTCGATGTTGTCGCCGCGGTGGTGTGGATCCATCCAGTGGGGTAGATCATTTCCCCAGGGATAGTCGAGGCCTTCGGCACCTCCACGAGCGGCCTTTTCGCGTTCCGCCTCCGTCGGGAGGCGAAGAGTCAGCCCAAGTTGCTGACTGACCCATGCGCAATAGGTGACGGCGTCAAACCAGGTGACAGCAACGACGGGCTGCTCAGGGTCGACGAAGCGCGGGTCGTTCCAACTGTCCGGGGGTGTGTGTCCCGTTGACTGTACGAAGGCAGTGTAGGCGGCCCGGGTGACAGGGGCCGTGGCGAGGCGGAATTCGTCGACGTGGACTCTGTGAACCGGTTGCTCGTTTGCCTGGCCTGCCATCGAACCCATGGTGAACTCGCCACTTGGGATCGAAAGCAGGGCCGGCGTGATTCTCACCAGGGCGGATTCGGCGAGTCCGTCTCGTGATGAAGCGGAGGTCACGTCCGTTTCGTGTGCCGAGCTCACGCTACTCCCAGGGGAGGAAGCAAACTTTGATCGCCTGTTTCGTGCGCAACAACTCGACGCCTTCGGCATAACTCGCCAAAGGCAGGGTGTGTGTGACGATCGGTTTCAGATCGAGACGGCCATCTTCGATGAGGGCGAGGGCGCGTTCGCCGGCGTCGCGATTGTGCCGCCCATAACCGACGATGTCCAGATGGCCACACCAGTGCCGCCAACCGTAGGCGAAATCATCGCGTAATACGCCAAAGAGGGCGACAGCCTCCTTGCTGTGATCCATCAAAAACTCGACAGACGCCGCAGCACCTGCACAATCCACTGAGATATCGACGGGGCCTTCCTCAGAGGCAACGAAGCTGGCTTCCGTGGGCTCTACGGCGGCATCTGCCCCGACACTCAGGGCCAGTTCACGTCTCTCGGGCACGGGATCGACGGCAACGACGCGTGTTGCGCCCCAGGCACGTGCCAGCTGGCAGGCGATGATGCCCGCCGGCCCCAGACCACCGATGGCGACGGCTTTGCCGTCCAGACCGCCACGGTCGCGTAAGCGATCGAAGGTCACCTGCAGGCACATGGCGAGTTCCAGCGAGGCGATCGCTTCAGGAGCCAGGTCGCTACGTACTTCCAACAGTGACTTTGCGGCGAAGGGGACAAATTGCGCGTAGCCACCGAGTCGAACATCAGCACCTCGGTCCTGCCAGGCAGCGACACGGGCCCCGACATACAGATCCTCTACACCCGGGCCGACTTCGACGACATCGGCGACCAGTTCGTGTCCAGGTTGACCGGGAGTGATGGGATAGTTGAGTCGAGCACCGGGAAACATGGGTTCTCCCGACATCAGATGCATATCCCAATGGGGACAGGTGGTGATGGCGCGAATCTTCAGTAATACCTCACCGGTGCCTGGAGTCGGCACATCGGCATCCTGCCATTCCGCCTGTCCGGGGGCAACAATCTGAAGCTGCTTCACTGTGGTACCTCGTCGCTTTCAGGACGTTCGACATGCTGCCAGTAGCCGGAGGGGTCCGAGCCACGGCAGATGATGCCGCTTGCGTGGTTGGGATCGTTGCGACGCACATCGGGTGGATGATAACGTAGTGTGAGGCCACAACGACGGCGATCGGATGTGTTCGGCTCGGAACCATGCAGCAGCAGATCTGTGTGCAACGAGACCTGGCCTGCCTTGAGAATGACAGCGACGGGTTCATCGCCCCAACGTGTGTAATCGTGGACGGCCTGGTTGAGCACGTTCTGCTCCTCAGGTTTGCTCGGATCAAATGGAATCTGGCCGTGAATGTGTGAAGCAGGTACAAAGGTCATAGGGCCATTGTCTGCATCGACATGGTCGATGGCGAGCCACACGGTGACGACTTTGCTCGGCGTCAGCGGCCAGTAGGAGGCATCCTGGTGAAAGGAGACCTGCTTCTGATCGCCTGGCATCTTGGCGAAGTAGTGGGTCATCGTACACACGAGATCTGGCCCGAGAAGATCTTCCACGAGATCGAGAATCCGATCATTCATCGCCAGATCCCAGATGCCACCACAGTGATTGTGCCAACCGTTGATGGAATAGGAGTTGAGCCCCGCTGCGGTGGCCTTGGTGCTCAGGTCGTCGAAGTAGGCTGTATTGGCGGTCGCCTGGGTGTCGTCGAAGACACGAATGGGAAATACGTAGCCTTTGTCGTTGAATTGCTCGACCTGCGTCGACGTCAGATGGCGGGGTGACTGATTCTGCGCGGGGTAGAAGCGCAACTCGCGCTGCATGTCTGGAAGGGCATTGGTCTCGGACATCTCTGCTCCAAAAGAGGGCGAAATTCTGTGTTGCGTGACGGACGTGTTGCTGCCGGACTAGGCGCCGGCGGCGGTGCTGCTCGCCTCAACGATGGACTGCCACTGTTCGACCGATCGACAGACCTGCTCAGGGGTCTCGGCGGAGCGCGCGATAAAACCGGGCACTTCGTCGCGCCCCGTCGGCAGACGCGGATCGGAGTAACGTAGATCGAGGGACCAGCGGATGTGATCGGAGACGTTTGGCACGGAACGGTGGATGGTTTTATGCTGCAGCAGCACGACGCCTCCCTGTCGCACGGGACACATGGCGCGCTCTCCTGATGGCAGTTGGTCATCCTCAAGACCTTTAAAGTTGCCAGCCGGCCCCATGCCGGCGGCATGCGCAATCAGCGGCGCGCGGTGACTGCCGGCGATGACCTCCATGCAGCCATTCTCCGGTGTCGCGTCCACCAGAGGAATCCAGAAATTCACCATGAAGGTCTCTTCCGCGTCCGCTTCGAGATACCCCAGATCCTGATGCCAAGGCACGACGCCTGCATCCTGATGCGGCAATTTGGCGCGCAGATTGAACTGCGGATGGGCGAGGATCTCGGGACCGATGACAGATTCGACGACGTCGAGAAGATCGGGGTTCGTGAGAATGTCGAACATCGCCGCCGTGCGCAGTTTCCCATGGACCTGGCCCAAGAGTGGTTCCGGGTGCTCCAGTTGCTCTGCCAGGGCGGACAGCCGCTGATGGAACGGCAGGTCTGCAAGGGGATCGCTGAGCAAGCCCTCAGCGATGCCCTTCTCCACCCAGTTGTCGATCCGCTGTGTCAGTTCGATTCGCAGCGGCTCCAGCGCCACCGCCTCGAAGGCATCCTCGAAGAGGAGAAAGCCCTCTTCGCGAAACTTACTGACCTGCTCGCTGCTCAGTCCCGCCATGTTCAGCATTTCTCCTGTATCAAAACCAGATCGCCTCTCGACATATCAGCCGGCGTCGTATCAGCATGGCGCCGTATCATCTGGCACACCATCAATTGGCAACGGCGACGTAGACACCCTCAAATGTGGCGGCAGCTTCGCCACCACCTCGTTTGAGTCGAACGGATAACTGCACGCGCCCTTTGCCCTTTCTTTCCAGTGCTTGATCGAAGGGACCCCAGCCTGCGTCGCCCGGGTCGTCGCAGATCGCTTCGAAATCACCATCCAGGGGCGCATCGAATTCCATCTGTTGGCGACGAATCACCAAGCGGACATCCGGGTTGCCCTCGAGGTGGGCGTGAACGAGAGCCCAGCCGGCGAGCATCCCTACCGCTGCGGCACTGCCGCCAAAAACGGTGCCGCGGTGATTGATGTTTGGCGCCAGCGGTGCCGTGAGCTTCACACCCGTGTCATCCAGACGCTCAACACGCACGTTCATCGCCTTGGACATCGGGATGTGATCGTGCAGATAGGCCTCAGCCTCGGCGGCGGTCATGTCGTGCGCCACGCCTGCACACGAGGGTGCTGCAGAGCGTCGGTGTTGAGCACATGTGGCGGTTCACGACCGGCAATCACGTCGAGGATCTGATCAACAGCACAGGCGTCGAGGCGAGCCATGGAGGCGCCCGTAATTCCGGCATTATGGTTGGTGGCGATCACTTTCGGGTGATTGATGTAGATCGTGCGGGCATCGGTCAAAGGGTCGTCGATGACATAGTAGGCGAGGCGATCTTCATCGAGGGCTCGCTTCACGTCGGCATCCAGGACCAGATTGCCACGCGAGGGATTGATCAGACTTGCGTGGGGCTGCATCTCGACGAGTTGCTCGTAGAACACGAGCGGTTCGTCGCCGGACATGTGCAGGGACACACAGTCACACTGACGAAAGAGTTCGATCGGATCGTTGACGACTTCGGCGTCGAATCGGGTGGCAAGCTCGCCGATATCCGGCCGCACATCGTAGACGAGTAGACGACCGCTGTCGCCAAGCAGCGGTCGCGCCCGCTTGGCCATTTCCTGCCCGATGCGACCGAAACCGTAAATCCCGAGACACGAGCCTTCTGCCTCGTACGTGGTCATGATCGCCGTATCGCCTGCATGGGCATGGCGATTCAGCGTATGGATGCGCTTGAGTGTCGCCAACCACTGTGTCAGGGCGTATTCGGCGACCGTATTCATGTGCACCGGTGAGATCGACACGAGGACACCGTGTTCAGTGGCCACTTCAATCCGCGTCTTTTCGAAGCCGACCCCCCAGCGGGCGACAAGTCGCAACTGCGAGGCAGCGGCGTAGAAGGCGGGCTCGATCCACTGGCCACTGGCGAGAATGGCGATCAGTTGTTCCTCTGCCATGTCCTGGTCGAGGGGACCATCATAGAAGCGAATCTGGGCGACATCGGCGAGTCGATCGAGACAGCCCGCCCTCTCAGGTGAAGAGAGGTGGGCGTGCTCGAGATCTGCCTTCACATAAACAAGGGGCTGCGTCATTTGATCATGCTCATTCTGCTTTCCATCCCTGATCGATGCCGACATACCCATCGGCATACTTCTTGAGATGGTCAGGCAATTCAGCGGCGAAGGTGCGTGCCGACTCAGGTAACTCCCACGGTGTCTCGATATGATGCGAACGGTCGCGGAAGCCAACGGCACAGGAGAGGCGGTCTTCCTCCTCCTGATTAGAAAATGCACCGTGCTGCGTACGGTGAGCGAAGACGAGACAATCACCGGGATCGGTAATCAGTGGCACAAGACCAGGGATATCGAAGTCATCGTATCGACTCTCGTCGCCGCCATCATCCTTGTAGAAGGAGCGGCGATCACTCGTGAGTTTGAATCCTTCGGGTCCCTGCCAATCTTCCAGATGCGAGTCCTCGATGACACACAGGCCACCATGAGTGGGGCGAGAACCGGTGATGTAGAACCATTTGCCCGAGGGCCAAAGACCACGATTCAACACGTCCCCCGTATTTTTTGGTGGTCCCTGCGAATAGCCTGCCCAGTCGGAGTGCCAGGTGACGACCTTGGATCCCGTCTTGCGGATGATCGCGGCGGATCGGTGCACGCACAATTCGTCGGTGCCAATCAGGGCGCGATGCAGATTCATGAAGGGTTGGTGCTCGAACAACGCCCAGGCGTCGTAGGCTGTCTCGATGAAGGACACGTGTGTGCGGCTGTCACCAGGTCCTAACGTGGCATCTGGATCAACGACGCGCTGCACCTCGCGCTGTAGCATCTCGACGATGCTGTCCGGTAGCAGGCCCTTGACGATGGCAAAGCCGTGGGCCTCGGTGCAAGCGCGAACTTCGTCAAGTTCATCGGGCCGAAATTCAGTGCGATAATCGAAGGTGCGTTTGGTAATCGACTCAGGTGAAATCATGACATCCTTCGGGGCTGTACATCTTCAACGGATTGCTGCAAAGTCATCGACGGACTGCAGTGGCACAGGTCGCCAAGTATAGTCCGCTACTGTGGGTTCACTCGAATCTCGTCGATGAAGATCCACGCCGGCCCCCCGGCACCGGGATGCCAGTCAGGACACTGGCGAATCCCTTCGGCATAGACCCGCACGTAGCGGGCGATCACGAGATCACCGTCGGCGACCAACTCGCGGGCAAAACTACCGGTGGTTCGATCATCGATGTCGTGGGTGGCGCTGCCAAAGGGAATGAAGTCCTCGCCATCGGCTGACACCTCGATCTGCAGCCGACGTGGCAGCCAGATCCACGAGGAACTGTTGTGGAAGAAGCGCGCCGTCACGGCATCGATCGTGATCGCTTCACCCAGATCAACGACGGCAAGAAAATCGGTGCCTTCAAAGCCGAGCCAGGCGGGATCCGTGAACTGCTTGCCACCAAGAACCGCGTCCGTCAGGGTGCGGGCGCCATTTCCCGGATAGCGTGGTGATGGCTCTTCGGCGAGGTCGACGAAACGCCCGACGGCATCGTGGTCGTGCAGGGCCAGTGTCGCCGTGGAAAGCGCCTGGCCGTCGCGAAACAGTCCGGCGCTGACGGAGGTGCTCTTCGATACGTCCACGAGCCCCGTGTAAAGAGGTGAATCGGGCCTCACTCTACCGCCCACGACGTAACGCAACTCCGCATCTCGCACAAAGCTTTCCATCGTCACGCGCAGATCACCATGCGGTGAGGGGGTGCTGGTGATACTGGGTGAGATGTCGAAGAACTCGACGAGGTCTACCCAGGCTGTGCCCGTTGTGACGAGAGTGATGCCCAGCCCCGCGCGAGCCGCATCGGTGCCGGTTCTGGCATCGAGATGGTAGCGCTTCCATTCGGACGTGAGCATATGATCGATCGAATCGGCACCGGCCATATTTGTCGACAGTCGCAGCGTCGGCGCTGCCTGGCCTGGTGCTGCCTTGGCCCACACGGACAAGCGGTAGCTGCGATGAGGATCGACCTGTGGTGAGTAGGGTCTCAACGCCACGCCTTCACCATCTCGTGGTGTGTGCAGGCGCACGGAGCGACGGCCGTGAACGGCGACACGACTGTCGACGAAGTAGGTCCCACCCCGTCCGGCGCCGGTGCTCGCATACAAGGCAGACGGAACGGACGCGGCTGCATCCCACTCGAAACTCGGATCGATCGTCCGATTCAGTGGACTCACACTCAGACGCTCTTCGCGCTCGCCGATCTCCTGCAGGCGATAGAGACGAACGCCATAGGGCGGCAGTGACTCCTCAAGGACGACACCGGATGTAACCGCGGCAGAAACCGGCGGCGCCTCGGTCTCCTCCTGGCGACGCAAAATGCCGGTCACCAGACCAAAAGGAAGGGAAAGCAGGTCGAGTGGATTCGGCGTGCCCGAGTCGCTCTCAAAGCCAAGAGAGCGCTCCTCATAGAGGACGTCGGCATCGCCGACGATGGTGATCTCAGGCAACTCTACGCGCATGGCAGCGGGCCGATTTTCCGTGTTCGCTACGGCAACGACGATCTGTCCTTCGTGGCGCCAGGCGGCGGCATGAATGCTACTGCCTTCGTCCGTGACCACCACAGGCCGAGCCTCCATCGACAACAAGGCTGGTGTCAGCGCCGCCGCTTCCAAAGCGACCTGACTCGCAGCTGCCCAGGTTACGGGGGACTTGGGAAAGCCGCTGAGCCCGTGGCGGATGAAGTACTGAATTCCCGTGGCACCTTCCATGAGTCCGAGCCAGGACATGAGGCGCAATTCGGGCCCAATCGGTTCACGTGTCCACCACTCACTGCCACCGAAGGCCTGGGGCACCATCCACACAGGTATCTCGGGTGACAGATCATTGATGAGCCCCCGAACCGCTGCCGCCACACTTCCCGGTGGGCCATTGGGTATGGGATACGGGTCGACCATGGCCAGATCCATGGCCCCGGAAAAATCGACCGCTTTCCCTGGGTTTACGAAGACGATCGTGATCGGATGGTAGGGGTCGAGATCATGAACGATATCATAGGATGTCTGCAGATCCTCCGGTGTCGCACCGTGACCGGTCGGTTCATCGGAGATATACCAGGCAAGCAGGGCGGGATGATCGCGGAAGGCTGCGATTTCCTCACGCAGCCACACCTCCCGGCGTGCCGACGACGTATCGGCGCTGATGCCAAGTGAGACCCCACCACCACCGGCAACCTGCAGCAACTGATAGTGCACCTTCATGCCCAGTTCGGCGGCGCGATCCATGTAAGCACGGCGTTCAGCGCGCGTACTCGGATCGTTGCTCTGATAGGGACTCATGACGCTGAAACCGCGAACGACTTCTTCCTCGGCGAGGGTCGGCTGTACGGGGGAATAGCAGTAGTAGCCGACGGGCAGGAAGGGCAGATCGTCAGCAATCAGGCCACCCGTGAGACGATCAATTTTCACCGATGGTGAGTGCACGGGGAGCCGCACGATGGTAGTGCTTACCTGACCCAGAGAGCGCTCATTCAGATAGAGCCGGCACGTGACGTCCGTTTCGCCCTGGGGTAGTGAGGCGAGGGGAAAGGCTGCCGTCCACTGCCGACCACGGGTCACGGTGACATCCTCCGCCAGCAGGTGTCCCTGCAGCAAGACATCCGCCGTCATGGCCGCCGTTGCCGCCTCTGGATCGTCGATATCGACGAAGATCAGATGTGCTTCGTCCTCGTCTGTGTAGTAGCTGCGACCGGAGATGGCCTCGTAGGCATCCGCCGCCGTCACGCTGAGGGCGATGGCGAGTGCGGTGAGGCACGTTCTGCGGTAGTGATTCGGAAACCGGCTCATGTCGTCGAACTCTCATGGGTAGAAGACGATTGGGTGAAACGCTCACCGCCGATCTTTGCCGCTTCAGGCAGGCGGCGCAGACGGGCCATAGAGATGATGCCGAAGACGGGGCCCACTGCAAGAAAAGCGAAGACCGCTTCCCAGCCGAAGGGGTCCAGCAACCATGGAACGATCCGAATCGAGACGAGCGTGAGCAAGAAGCCCAGGCATGTCTGCATGGTGAGGGTCGTGCCGACATATTGCGGATCGCACAGCTCCGTGATGCTCGCCGAAAATTGTGCCGAATCGGCGACGATGGCGAAGCCCCAGATCAAACACAGGGCCAACAACAGGAGCGGATGCCCGCCAAACAAGGGACCGGCGAGAAGACAGCAGGTTCCACTCACGGCCATGGAGACGATGGTGACCCGTGTGCGCCCGACGCGGTCGGCGATGACACCGGCGACGACACAACCGATGCCGCCGACGGCGATGACACTGAAAGCGGCGACACCGGTCCATGGTGCGAGCTCCGGATCGCTCTGCATGATGCTCGCATGCAGGAAAAGGGGGATCCACGTCCACATGGCGTAGAGTTCCCACTGGTGGCCGAGATAACCGAAGTTGGCGAGACGTACCGCGCGGTCACCAAAGGCGCGGCCCGCGGCACGCCAGTCAAAGCGGGCACCGCCCGTCGCGTAGGGACCATCGCTGACGAAGAGGGCGCAAAGAACCGCTGCCGCCACAGCGGATGCCGAGGCGAGTAGCATCAAGTGACGCCAGTCGGCACTGCCGCCAAGAGCGTGCAGCAAGTGGGGTGAGGCGGAGCCGATCGTGAGGGCGCCGACGAGCATACCTATCGCCATGCCGCGGCCTTTGCGGAACCAGGTGGCCATGATCTTCATGCCCGGTGGATACACACCGGCCAGACACACGCCCGTCAGGAAGCGTAACACGATCGCCGGTTCAATTGCGTCGACCCACCAGCCGATGGCGGCATTGCAGAACGCGCCGAGGAGGGCGCAGATCGTGAACAGACGCCGCGAATTGACCACATCCGGCAGATTGGCGAGCGCGCTGAGTAGCGTGCCTACGACAAAGCCGATCTGTACGGACATGGTCAGCCACGAACGACCGGCGTCGGTCAGATTCCACTCCTGTGTGAGAGCGGGAATCACCGCCGTCGCTGAGAACCACAGGGCCATGCCCAACAATTCCGCTAGAGACAGCACAAACAGGACGCGCATGCGACCGTCATCTGTGGTGGCAGCGATTGTGGACTCTTTGGTGGTAGCGGTCATGAGCTTCGTTCGGCTATCGATCGACGCTGACAGGAACCACTCGGTCTTCGCGCCGCGCCGCTTCGGCGGCGAAAACCATCAGGTGTGATTCGAGAGTTTCTCGCGCACCAGAAAGGATCGACGACGCATCACCCGTGGCGACGGCACGGACAAATCCATCCATCAGACCTCCGTCACCACCACCGTGACCGCCGAGAATCGACGCATCGCCTGTGGCGGTATCGATGGTCTGGGTCTTGTCTGTCAGAAAATCAAAGTGGTGGATGTGCTGGCCGTCACCGTAGATGTGACCGCGGGTGCCAAAGATGTTTGTGCGTCGACCGGCGGCTTCACTAAAAGCCGTCATCGTGAAGGCCGCCGTCGTGTCACCGGCGAAGCGCATGTTCACGACCTGGTGATCGACGACATCATTGTCGCAGGCGTAGACGCAACGACCATAGGGGCCATCGCGCAGGGCACTCATCACAGACTCGACAGTGGGATTCGGGGTGAGCACATCGACAGGCCACCCTGTCTGTCCCTGCTCGAGGCGGCCGAGATAGATCTTCTTCGCCGAATAGGGGCACTCCGCTTCGACGGGACAATCCAGACAGCGCTCGGTTGCGCCCTCCGGTGCTTCTGATGGTCGAAAGTGTCGCAGCGAGCCGAAGGATGACACGGCTTCGCAGTTCACACCCATCATATAGCGGATCCAATCGATGTCGTGACAGGATTTGGCGAGGAGCATGAAGGATGACTCGGTCTCGTTGCGCCAATTACCACGGACGAAGGAGTGTGCCTGGTGCCAGTAGCCGACAGGTTCGAGTCGCTGTAGAGAGACGATGTCGCCAATGACGCCGTCACTGAGCATCGATTTCACGCGCTGACTATAGGTCGTATAGCGCGAGACATGGGCGACGGCGAACATGACGCCCGCCTTCTCGATCGCCTCCACGATCTGGCGGCAACCCTCCGCGTCAGGGGCCATCGGTTTTTCCAACAGGATGTGGTAACCCGCCTCGGCGAAGGCGATCGCCGGTTCCACGTGCATCGCGTCCTGCGTGCAGATGAGGACGGCGTCCGCCATCTTTGGCGCTGCTGCCAGGTCGCGCCAGTCGGTGTAGACCTGATCTGTGGAAATCTGATGTGTGTCTGCAAGGCGCTGGCGATATACGTCACGTGGCTCAGCGACGGCGACGACCTTGGCGCGGTCAGGTAGCTCTGCGGCAAAACGGGCGTAGCCGCTGCCGCGGCCACCGGCACCGACGACGGCGAGTGTAACAGGGGAGCTCAAGATGGGTTCGCAGTCCGACGCCCGAGATGATTGCTACCGGGGAGGGGACGTATCACTCTCCAGCCTGGGGACGGCAAAGGTGAGCGATTGGGCGGATTGCTTCAACCGGTGGACGAAGGAAACGTCCTGTCGAGTCGGGAGGAGGCGGTCAGACGGCGAGCGTCGCCACATGACCTGCCTGAGAATACGCCAGAATCCTGCGATCGCGCGTGACGAGAGTCGCTTCAAGGCTGCGCGCTGTGGCGATGAGAATCCTGTCGGCTGGACTGCCATGCACCTCACCTGGAAGACGTGAACTTGCCAGTGCGACATCAGGTGTGAGGGGGGCCAGGGAGAGCCCCGGCGTGCTGAGGGCTTGCCGAGTCCAGGAGTCGACACCGCCAGTGAAGCCGATGCGTTTGTGTGCCTCAAGCATACCGACTTCCCATACGGAGATCACAGACACCCGAGCGGATTCTGCATCGATGGCATTGGCGATCAGCTCTCTGGCTGGAGAGGAGCGCAGAGGATCTGCCCCGGTCATCCACCAGATCCAGATATGCGTATCCAGCAAGTAGGTGAGCCGGTCAGGCATCGGCTTCCCACTCCTCATCGATCGGTTCAATCAGATCGCCGTACACCACGGTCTGATCTGATAGCAGACCGAAAGAATGGCGTCGAGTCTGGGTGCCGATCGGGACGAGTTTTGCTACAGGCTGGCCGTGTTTGGTGATGACCACTTCCTCGCCCGTGTGATTCACCTCATCCATCAACTTCAGACAGATTGCTTTGAACTTACCTGCTGCAATGACCATAACTCGACTCTCCTCTTTTATGACTATAGTAATATGACCATAATAATATCAGAGGGCAACGAGTGACTTCAGTCTCCCCAGGGCACGCCCACCCCGAACTCCGCCGCCAGTCCCTCCAGCTGCTCCTGTGCTTCAGGATGCAGTGGAATCCCCTCCTCGCGAAAGGCCTTTTCGCGGCGCCACTCCGGCCCTCCGGGTAGTTCAGACTGCTCGAATCCTGGCAACGGCTGCATCTGCCCCACCTCAGACATGAGATGATCCATATCGCCCAGGAAGGCGGCGGGGTCGACGAAGCGATCGATCTGCAGCGCCATGAAGAAGGCCGACTGATTCGCGCCGGAGAACTCGATCTTGTCACGATCGAAGCGCGGCTGCATCTGCCCACCCAAGGTACCGGAGAGGATGTTGGCGACATGGGAGATGCCGATCGACTTGAGGTAGGCTTCCGGCATCTTCGCGAACATCTCCTCATCCCACGACAGTTTCGTTGCCATGTCGAGCAGAAAGGGCGGAGAACCAGGCCCCGAAGGCATGCCAACGCAGAAGGGCGGGCTGCCCTGGATGGATCCGGCAATCGTCGCGTCTTTGCTGTAGGAGGGCGCCGCATTTCGACCTGACAGGCCGACACCTATCAAGCCTTTTCGCAGTGCCATGCGCACATACTTGCCGGCACTGCCAATGTGGTCGTGATAGGTCGTGGTGACGATGCCGACGCCGATCGCTTCTGCACGTTCGATGGCCATCTGCATAGCGTGCGTGGCGACGATGTAGCCGAGGCCGCCGTCACCATTCAGCGCTGCCGTCGCCGGACCTTCCTTAAGGACTTCGATTTCCGGTGATCGATTGCACGTGCCCTGCCGCCAGCCGCGCACGTAGCGTTCCACCTGCATGACCCCATGGGATACGACGCCCCGCAGGTCCGTGTCGATGAGCAGATCTGCAACCAGTTCGGCGTGGGCATCGCTGATCGGCACCTTGGTGAACAGGTCGATCAGAAAGGCACGCAGGGGCTCGACGGATACGCGGGTGGCATCTTCAGCAGGCACATTCATCGGCTGGATCCAGATTCTGAGGTGAGTGGAGGAAAAATGCGATAGGAGCTGCGTCGCCGAGATGGCGACACGTTGCCAAGCAACTAGTCGCGATGCAAGTCGACGGGTCCCTTCAATTGCAGGGCGATGACCGTCATCATCGGATCCACCTCGGCTGCGGGTACATCGATGTAGACGATACCCGGAACCTGACTCCAATACGCCTTGCCGAGTATCTGATGCGGTAGCTTGGTGCCATTGCCGACAATGCGGATGCGATTGATCGCATTCTTCAGACCCTTGATCACGATGGGGCCACTCGGCTGATGCGGCAGGAACAGATACAAAGTCTGCTGATCCTTCGACATCGTTGTCGGCCCATAGAAGTGCCCCGCTGGGATCCCGGCAGTGGTGCCGTAGATCGCCTCACTGTGAGCAGAAGTCCAGCGGCCGAGCTCTTCGAGAATGGCCACCTGTTCTTCAGGTATGGTGCCATCTGCACGTGGCCCGATATCGAGGAGCAGATTGCCACCACCCGCGAGCACATCGGCGAAGATGCGGATAATCTGGTAGGGCGTTTTGTAGTTGTGGTCGTTGTCCTGGAACCCCCACGAATCATTCATCGTCATGCACAGCTCCCACGCACCTTCCGGTGGGGTCACTGGCAGGCCCTGTTCCGGGGTGGCGTAGTCGCCATGGCCATTGATGCGCGAGTTGAGGATCACGTCCGGTTGCCACGTGAGCAGACTGTCGCGCAGGGCGGCGGACTTCCATACGTCGGCGCCACCGACTTCCCAGTCGCCGTCGAACCACAGCAGATCCGGCTCGAACTGCGTCGTTAACTCGCGCAGCTGACCTTCGCGAAAGTCGAGGAAACGCTGCCAGCGTTCGGTGTCCTCGTCATAGCGACGCTCCGTGCGTGTGTGGATCGGGTAGTCGGGATGTGACCAGTCGAGGTGCGAGTAATAGAGACCGACGCCAATGTCGCGTTTGCGCAGTTCGCGCACGAAAGGTTGCACCAGATCCCGCCCTGCAGGTGTTGCCTTCACCACAGATAGCTCGTTCTGATCCGTATCCCACAGCGCCACGCCATCGTGATGTTTCGTTGTCAGCACGGCGTAACGAGCACCGGAGCGCTCGATCAGCTTCACCCAATCCTTCGGACGGTATTTTTCGGCCGTGAAGCCATCCAACTGCGCCATGTAGTCAGTGTAGCTGACGTAGCCATTGAAGAAGGACCACGACTCGTCGATGCCCTCCACCGCGTAGATGCCCCAGTGGATGAAAATGCCGAGGCGTGCATCACGAAACCAGGTCAGACGGTCGTCTTCCTCGGGTGGCTCATCGGCGGTGGTCACATGAGGCTGCAGCACACAGAGCAACAGCACAGCGAATATCAGAGGTCGGAGCAGATGCATGGAGTTTTTCCGTATCGAATGGGCTTCATGTTCACGCTGGAATGTCGTCTCTGACAGAGCCTTCCATCAAGACCGTCGCCGAATGATTGGTCACAGTGAGGTAGTGAATCGGCTCCGGTCAAAAAATCTATGTCTGCACAAGTGAGTCGAAAGTAGCCCGGTCCCGTGTGGAATCCGAGCCGACAGTAAGGCGCACATGCGGTAAGAACTCGAGGGATTCATTGGTCTGATCCTTGCGCACTGCTATCTTCCTATGAAGGTGCGTGAAGCGATCAGAATACTCATCGATGATGGCTGGTATGTCGTCCGCCAGCGCGGGTCTCACCGACAATTCGCTCATCATGTGAAACCAGGGTTGGTGACGGTCGCAGGAAAACCGAGCGACGACATAGCTCCAGGCACAGCAAACAGCATCCTCAAGCAGGCGGGACTCAAGCCATGAAATACCTCATTGTCGTTGAGCCGACCGATACGGGTTTCTCCGCGTTCTCGCCCGACCTACCTGGTTGCGTCGCGACGGGGTCGGATCGAGCCGAGACAGAACGCCAAATGAGCCAGGCGATTGAATTCCATCTCGACGGACTCCGGCAAGACGGTCTCGATGTGCCGAACCCAAAGTCATATTCATCCTACGTCGAGGTTTCAGCCTGACACCCTAACAGATCTGCCGAGCAGGTGGCGGATCGTGTGCTATAGCGAACTCGTTGTCGAAGCCTTCACTGGCGAGTTCAACTCTTTCACCGGCGCCGTCCTCAACGCCAAGCACCCTTGCAACGCAGCCAGATCCTAGACATACTCCCAGCCAGTTGACCCCTATCTGCCTGGCGCCCGCCAGATCTCGAAGGACCACCGGCCATGGATACACAACCACTGAAAGACCGCCGAGCCATCGTCACTGGTGCCGCCCAGGGAATTGGCCACGCCATCGCCGCTCGTCTGGCCGCCGAAGGCGCACGAGTGGCGATCATCGACATCGATCGTCGTGCCGCCGACGAGGCGGCGGCGCAAATTGGCTTCGGTGCCATCGCTGCGACGGCAGATATCGCACTGGAAGAGGACGTCGATCGCGCCTTCGATCAGGTGGTCGCTGAGTTCGGTGGACTAGATATTCTCATCAACAATGCGGGCATCGTTGGTAGCGATACACCGGTCCATGACCTGCAGGTTTCGGATTGGGACCGCGTACTCGATGTCAATTTGAAGGGAACTTTTCTGTGTTCGCGCGCCGCCGTTCGTCACATGATCCCGCAGAAGTCTGGAGCCATCGTGTCGATGGCCTCGATCTCTGGCAAAGAGGGCAACGCCAATATGGCGCCCTACTCTGTATCGAAGGCGGGTGTCATCTGCTTCACCAAGACCCTCGCCAAGGAGCTGCTCGAACACGGGATTCGCGTCAATTGTCTGGCGCCGGCGCTGATCGACTCGCCACTGCTGGCGGGAATGGAGCCCGAGCGGGTCGACTTCCTCACGTCGAAGATTCCGCTGGGCCGACTGGGACGTCCTGAGGAAGTTGCGGCGATGGTGCTGTTTCTCGCATCAGACGAGTCGACCTTTACAACGGGCGCCTGTTTGGATGTGAGCGGCGGGCGCGCGACGTACTGATCCGAACCCGTCATCAGACATGGCCCCAAGACCACCTTATGCGGCTTCCGCGCCGCCCCTGGCTTCGGTCCGCAATTCATCGGAGAACCATTGAAGCATTCGATCCGCCTAGTAGTAACATGGTGTGCCCTCACAGTTTTCGCCTGCGGTTCGTCCATGGATGATGTCATCGACGATCTGGCGCGCCAGGATGCCGCCGGAGAAGCAGCGATGCTCGAACTGCTGCTGGCCAAGGATCGTGCCGTGGGGCCCATGGTGGAGGCACTGGCAGATCCCGATCGAGCCGCATCCAGGCCACGCCTCGCCCATGCTCTGGCCGGTCTGGTTTCCCGCGTGTCCGATCCGCGCATTCCAGAGACACTGACGAGTCTGCTGCAGTCAGACCCCGACCCAGCCGTTCGCTCGGCTGTGGCCATCGCTGCCGGCTATTATCGGCTCGTTGATCTGTCGCAGCCCCTGCTGGACGTCGGTACGTATGACAGCGACGGTAATGTGCGACATCACTCGCTGCACGCCCTGCGCTTGATGGCGGGCAAACTTCCGGCTGACGCATTGGTCCCTGTGCGCGAACGCGCCGCGCAACTTCTCGACGACCCGCACCGGGGTGTACGCGGCGAAGCGGCGATTCGCGCCGAAGAGCTCGTGGGGGAGAGTCTCGATGCGGCACGAACCCTGCAGTTGCAGGCGCAGATAGAGCAGGCCGATTCCGCCTATCGAGAGGTGTTGCAGCGTGTGCCCAAGAGCAAACGCGCCAACTATCGACTGGCGCGGTTGTCGCTGGAACGCGGCGATATCGATGCGGGTCTGCAACGATTGCGCGAACACGGCATGCTTCTGGATGTGCCGCGTCTGACATCGAGCCCCGTCATCGATGGTCGCGTCGACGAAGCCAGTTGGCAGTCAGCGATCAGGGCTGACGCCTTCTATCAGTTTGTTTCCAGTCACCAGGCGGCCCTGCCCTCTGATGTTGACACGGAGCTCTATCTCGCTCACGACGATGAGCGCTTCTACCTTGCCTTTGTCGGCTTCGACGAAGAGACGGCGAAGCTGGTCCGCTCCAGTGCCGGAGAGGATATGGTCATCTGGCAGGATGATGTGATCGAGGTGTATCTCGACGCCAATCTTGATCACCGCAGCTACATCCATCTTGGGGTGAATTCCGAAGGGATGAAGTCTGATGCCTGGCATGAAGGCGGTCTGGAAAGTCGCGACATCGAATGGGATGCCGACGTACAGTGGAGCAGTCACGTGGGTGACGATCGCTGGTCCGTCGAGATTGCCCTGCGCTTCGCCGACCCCGAGTTGCCATCGCCACAGGCGGGTACGTTGTGGGGCTTCAATTTCGTACGAACCTATCGCGGCGCCGAATTCAGCCAGTGGGTGCGGACCTACGGCAATGCCCATTCGCCCGATGACTTTGGCGTATTGCGATTCATGTGAACACTGACACTCTGACACTCTGACTCTGATACCCGGGGAACTCTCCATGATTCTCGTCGATGCCCACCTTGATCTCTCGATGAATGCCATCAACTGGGACCGCGATCTCGAACTGGATGTGTTCGAGATTCGCAGGCTGGAAGAGGGGATGGAGCAGAAGGGGCGGGCCTGCGGCACAACGACCCTGCCTGAAATGCGCAAAGGCGAGATCGCTCTGTCTGTTGCGACGGTAATCTGCCGCGTCGCCTGGCCCGGGTCGCCGGCGACGGGTGCGGCGAATCAGAAGATTGCCTACGCCAAGGCGCAGGGCCAGTTGGCCTACTATCATGCCCTTGAAGCGGAGGGGTTGATGCGGCAGATCTCAGATCGTGCAGGACTCGACGCTCATCTCCAGCAGTGGGAAGCGGACAGCGCCTCGACGCCTCTGGGATACATCCTCAGCATGGAGGGTGCTGATCCGATCATCGATCCAGAGAATGTCGCCAAGTGGTGGGATGATGGGCTGCGGGCCGTCGGGCTGTCACATTACGGTTTCAGTGCCTATGCCCACGGTCACGATATGGTCGGTGGTCTCACCGATCGGGGGCGGCCGTTGCTGGCGGCGATGCAAGAGGCAGGCATGATCGTCGACCTCACACACCTGGCAGACATCGCTTTCTGGGAAGTCCTCGACGCCTTCGATGGTGCCGTGCTGGCGAGTCACAGCAACTGTCGAGCGCTGGTGCCGGATCCACGTCAGTTCGATGACGATCAGATCAAAGCGATCATCGCCCGTGGCGGCGTCATCGGTGGTGCCCTGGATGCGTGGATGCTGCAAACGGGGTGGATCAGAGGCGAAACCACACCTGAAGTGCTGGGCCTCGACGCGCTCGTGGATCACATGGTTCACATCTGC
>Ga0233429_1002095_pt1 | contig 21515 bp, 22 predicted proteins | sample SI_118_April2016_3_FD_179879 | JGI IMG/M metagenome (GOLD analysis project Ga0233429, IMG submission 179879) | Seawater microbial communities from Saanich Inlet, British Columbia, Canada - SI_118_April2016_135_MG | ecosystem: Environmental > Aquatic > Marine > Inlet | place: Canada: British... | reverse complement strand
TTAATAGTAAATGTAAAGGTAAAACGATATCTGGCGGTCACTGGGATCCTAATGGATGCTTAAGAAGGGCGGGTATTCTTAAGTTTGAAACAATTATACCTGGCTTACAAGGTTGCTATGAAGGTAAAGGTGTGACGTTATTAAATCGCTCGTACCATCCGGGCAAGAGCTACTTTGGTTACAATTGGACGGCCGAACAGATTGCGCAAGCTTTTTGTGAGGCCATTGAAAATATTACGGAAATTGTACAAAAAAAGAACGGAGGGTTGCAAATTTTTGGTCAAACAAAAACAAACTTGGAGATAGAAATGTTTGCTGAATTTATGAATAATAAAATGTACGTAAAGAGCTTTTTCCCAAAAATAGTTGGTTAGAACGGAATAGTTATGAGATTTTTGTATGTAAATTTAGTTTCAGATATTAGGGGTTATCGACGACTAGCTGGTTCTGGAGATAGTGTTGATGATTTGTCGTGTTTTTTAAGAACGATAGGATATGACTTTGATATTTTATTAAAAATGATCGCGGAAGATGACATAAATGTTGGCGTGTCAGGAAGTTACATTTTTACGGTTGAACCGAATATTTACATAGGTTATGAGTTTGATGGTTTGACAGAAGGACAAAGCATAGTTCTTAAAGATGATGGCCGATATTTTTTTAGAACAACCAAGCAAGGGTTTATTGACTTGATAAATAAGTGGGTGAAAGTTCATGAGCAACGGCCTCCTGGAATTTCGATTAAAGAGACTTCCAAAGATGTGTGGCAGGTTAAGGCAATGACTGAGCAGCAGGTTGCGCATTACAAATCGATTGCTGACCCTATCAGCGGCTTGCTGCCAGATGATGAAGCGAAGAGTTGAAACAGGTAGATGATGAGATTTATAAAAACAGAATTGAAAGAAAATAGTAGGTTTTATTGGTCTTTAACAAGTTCCGGTTTAAATGTTAGTTATTTAAAAGGTTTTTTATTTAAAATGAGGTCTAGCACAGATACTTTGCTAAAAATGGTTGAAGAAAATGATATAGGTGGGGGCGTAGTTTTTACTGTTGAGCCCAATGTTTACATGGGTTGCGATTATGATGATCTGGGGCGGCAACAGCGTATTGTTTTGAAGGATGATCCTCGGTATGTGTTTAGAACAACAAAGAAAGGGTTTATTAATTTGATAAAGCAGTGGGTGAAAGGTCATGAGCAACGGCCTCCTGGAATTTCAGTTGAAGAAGTCTCGACTGACGTGTGGAAGGTTAGGCCGATGACGCAAGAGGACGTTGAGCGTTGTAAGTTAAGTCGCTGACTTTGTAAGTGAGTATTTTGATTTTTAGTTTATGTCTAAAAAAATAAAGTAAGAGAGGATTTGTTGATGAGATTTTTGTATGTAAAAGAAGCCTATGATGACCCAGGTGATTGTTATGTGATGCTTGCTCGTTCAAATGATACGGGAATCGGTTATCTTTGGTGTCTTATATCTGGAATTATAACGAGATCAAGTAGGTCGGATGATAAAGTGAGTTTTGCCACAGTTCTTAATAGCGAGAATATAGAGGGTGTTTTTGGTGCATTCTATATTTTTACTGTTGATTCATACGTTTACATCGGTTGTGAGAATGATGGTCTGAAGCCAGAAGTGCGGCCACTTTTTAAGGATGATCCAGCTTATTGCCCGTTTAGGACAACAAAACAAAGTTTCATTAATCTTGCGCGGCAGTGGATTGATCTGTGCAATCAGGTTCCGTGCCCGGATGGTATTGCTGTTGATGAGGTTGCTACAGATGTGTGGCAAGTGACGTCGATGCCGGAAGAGGACGTTCAACGGTATAGTGATATTGCAGAACCAAAAACGGGATTTTTGCCCAATGACTGGAATAAGGAGAAGCTATGACATTGCCTTATCTTTCTAGATGGTATCTCAAGAGCTGCTTTGGCAAAAAATTGTCGTTTGAGGAAATTAAAAAGATGCCTTACGAGGCTTTCAAAAATGTAATTTATTCAAAACGATTGGAAGAAAATCGCTGGCGGCTTATCGGGTTGGCTCAAAAAGGTACATTGGAGGTTGATATGATTGTTTCCCAAAGAAAGGAAGGGTGGTTTATTGAAATATTTTATCCATTAACAGCTAATTGCAAGTGGGATTATCATGAGAATTGTTAAAATGGAGCGACGGTCTGGAGGGTGTGATTATTGGGCCATAGCAAGCTCAAGTTATAAGACCAGCAATTTATGGGGTTTTCTTTCTCAATTGCAATCAAATACTGATGTTTTGATTGCAATGGCCAAAGAGTCAGACATGAATGGATGTTTAAATATGTTTCATATTTTTACTGTTGAGTCAAATGTATATATTGGTTGTGTTTGCAATAAGTTTACGCCAGAGAAGTGTATTCTTTTAAAAGATGACACGCGATATTTTTTCAAAACCACCAAGCAAGGTTTTATTAATTTAGCGCATCAATGGGTGAAGATTTATGAGCAGGGTCCGCCAGGAATATCCATTGAAGAGGTTTCTTCTGATGAGTGGCAGGTCGAGTCAATGACAAAACAAGACATTGAGCATTACAAAGAGCTGGCAGATCGGAAAACTGGCTTAATCTTAGGTGGCACAGCAAGGAATGAAAAGAATGATGCTTCTATTCAACAGTAAAGATTTTGAGATGGCGGGATTGGTATGAGATGTGCATGGATGGAGCGTAACCCCGGAAGAAGGGGTTATGAGTTGTTGTTGGGTTCTGATTACCAGATGAGTTATCTGTGGCATTTTATGTCAGATATTGGAGATCTCAAGGAAGATCTTCTTGAATTGGCAGAATCTAGTGACATGAGTATGGGTACGAGTGCATTTTATCTTTTTACTGATGAACCAAACGTTTATATTGGATTTTCCCCTGATAAATTTACGTCGGAACAGCGGCTTGCCATGAAAGATAATGATCAATATTTTTTTAGAACATCAAAGTTATCGTTTGCAGCGTTTTTGCGACAATGGGTTGTTGTTTATGATCAAAAGCCACATGGTATTTTTGTTCAAGAGACTGCCCATGATGTATGGCAGGTTCAACCGATGACAGAGTCGCAAGTTGAGCGTATTAGATGGACTGGTAAACCATCTAAAGATTTATTTATCGATGAAAGCATTGAGGTTGACAGTGTAAATTTTGAATCTTCTTTTGATCATCATTGTGATGGAGACAAAAACATCGTTGGTGGTTGCTGGGATAGAAATGGACATCTTAAGAAGGTGGGTGTTTTGAAGATGAGAAATATTATTTCAGGTGCGCGTGATTGTTATGAAGGCCAGCATGTAAAGCTACTTAATCAATCTCTGTGCATTCGAAAAAGTTATTTTGGGGACAATTGGACTGCTGAGCAAATGGCAAAGGCTCTTTGTAAATCATTTGAAGACATCGTTCAAATACAAAGATTTAGAAAAAACCTCTGGAGCTTAACGGGCAGGGCAGATGCTCAGCTAGAAATAAAGATGTTTGCGACTCGAGTTGATCAGAAGTTGCGTATATCGATGTTTTATCCCAACATTCCATGATTTGATACCATGTCTGTAGTTCAGCAGGCGTCATTTTTTATTTAAGAATGGCCGCTCGGTTATTACACCGAGCGGCTACTTTTTGTTATTAACGTAAAATTTCTGAAGTTGCCTATTTCTTGCTCTATGCATACATTTTGATACGAGGTCGCTTGTTCCATTGCCATGTATTAAGCCAGGAAAATACTTTTGAAACTGGTTTGACTGGAACTTTTGATCCCAGAATTGATATAAGCTGAGAAAGCAATGCACGTGTATTGTGCTTTAGGCTAACGAATGTTTCAACGAAGGGTAAACGATCTTTTTGAAGTTGCATAAAAATCTTCTTTCGATCCTCGGGAGTTCGTTTTCGAGTTGCAAGAAGCACTTTTGATGTAATGATATCGATTTTTTTGTGAATTGAGGGTGGTTTAAATAGAATTTTATTTAGGTAATAATAGTTCAGTTGATAAGCCCTTATAAAGCAGATTCCCCACCAGATAGAGCGAAGAGTCCTTCCAAACTGTCCGTCGGATATTTTTTTGCCGACGGTTTTCTCAAGGGTTTTATTAATTAGCCATTTACCCAACATATATTCGAGAGGTATGAAATTACTAAATAATATTAATGGTGCATATTCTACGCTGGTTGCTGCAATATTCAAATTTGTGTCAATTATTTTCATAACGATGTTTGTGTTAGGTTGTTCTTCGATGATGCTGTTTTCATCCCATGCCGATGCTGCAAAGACGGCGAGCGTTGTAGCTAGCAAAGTAGCTTTAAATATAGACTTCATGATGTTATTTTCCACACAAGCTGATAATAAAATTTGTCGATGATGTCCACTGAGAGCTAGTGTACGTTTTTGTTTTCGCTTCGTCTAAGAGGTTCAGTTTGTTGTGTGCTAATGCGAAGTTTTATATTAATCTTAGGCTGTTTTATAATGAAAATGCGCTGGTAACTATTCTTACCAGCGCATGATAGATCTTTTGGCCGCCTGGTTATTATACCAAGCGGCCATTTTTAGTTATTAACGTAAAATTTCTGGAGTTGCATCTTTAGCTTTTTCAAGAAGTGCAGCAACTGAAAGACCAAACTCCTGCTTTCCATTGTTGTGGCGCAGGGTGACAGTTCCGTTTGCTTGCTCTTTTTTACCAATAATGAGCATCCATGGAATCTTTTCGATCTGTGCCGATTTGATTTTACCGGATAGTGGGTCAGATGACTCCTCAAGTTCAACACGGCAGCCAGCAGCTTTTAGCTCTTTAAGCAAAGTTTGAGCGTATTCTTGTTGATCATCGGTGATGGTCAAAATGCGTGCCTGAACGGGTGCCAGCCAGTATGGTAGGTGCCCTTTGTAGTGCTCAAGTAATATTGCAAAGAATCGCTCAAGTGAGCCGTAGATTGCACGGTGAATAATCACCGGTCGCTCTTCCTTGCCGCTTGCGGCTACGTAAGTGAGGTCAAAGTTCTCTGGTTGGAAGAAGTCGACCTGTACGGTTCCGCACTGCCACTCTCTGTCCATCGAATCTTTGATGACAAACTCAATTTTTGGTCCGTAGAACGCACCTTCGCCTTCTTGAATTACATAATCAAGGCCGGCTTCTGTGAGTGCTTCTGTTAGTGAATCTGTTGCTGTTTGCCAAATCTGGTCACTGCCCATTGAGCTTTCTGGGCGGGTAGAAACCCCGATGTGTAGGTTTTTGAAACCAAAAGTTTTTAGTACCAGCTCAACCAGCCGAATTGCTCCCAGAATCTCTGAGCGTAATTGTTCGGCAGTGCAGACGATGTGAGCATCATCCATCAAGAATGAGCGAGCTCTAAACAGACCGTGTAGAACGCCTGATAGTTCATGCCGGTGACAAATACCAAACTCAGATAATCTGAGTGGAAGCTCACGGTATGAGCGTGGTCGATTGTTGTAAATAATGAATGCGCCAGGGCAGTTCATTGGCTTTACTGCATGCTGTTTTTCATCAATCTCGCAGAAGTACATATTTTCTTTGTAGTGCGCGTAGTGTCCTGAGCGTTTCCAAAGTTCATCGTTGAGTATAATCGGAGTGCTTACTTCGCTGTAATTACGTTCGAGCTGAAGCTTGCGCATAAAGTCGACCAGAATGTTGACGACAGTCTTGCCTTTTGGGTGGAAGAATGGAAAGCCAACACCTTCGTTATGGAACGAGAACAGGTCAAGCTGCTTGCCGATACGACGGTGGTCGTAAAGTAAAGCTTCTTCCCGTTTGCGCTCATATGTTTCAAGCTCTTTTTGTGTATTAAAGGCTATGCCAGAAATGCGTTGTAATGCTTGTCCATCACGGTCAGCACGCCAGTAAGATCCTGAGATATTGGTCAGCTTAAAGTGCTTGATGTCGCCTGTTGTTGCGACGTGTCCGCCGCGGCAAAGGTCGTAGAAATCACCTTGTGAAGATAGTCCTACAGTCTGGCCATCAAGCTTGTCGATCATCTCGAGCTTAAAAGGATTGCCTTGATAAAGTTCACGTGCTTTGTCTTTTGAGACTTCTTCGTGCCCAATGACAAGATTGCGATCAGAAATTTCGCGCATGCGAGCTTCAATTTTTTCTAGGACTTCTTCTTTAAAGTTTGTAGTAGGAAGAATATCGTAGAAAAAGCCTGTTTCTGTTGCAGGGCCAATTGTGAGCTGCGTGTCTGGGTAAAGCTCTTTAATTGCTTGGGCTAGAAGGTGTGCTGCCGAGTGGCGCAAAACCTGTACGTCAGGTTGATCCTGCATGGGCGAATCCTTGATCACAGAAGTGTTATTAATTTAATACCAGACTGGTAATTGAGTATATCAGCTCCATGGTAAATAGCTATTGAAGCCAAGATGGCGATCGCTACAAATAGAGCTTGTAAAGAGCTTTTAAAAGGTAGTATGCTTTGGCAACACTTGAGGGACAAGTAGCCGATCTAAAGGGGCGAAATGAAGAGTAATAAGAAACTTTATTTATTAGATACTAACATCTTAATTCATGATCCGGAGGCGTTTCTACGTTTCGATGCTGAACAGGTTTGTATACCGATCAATGTGCTTGAGGAGCTAGACAGCTTCAAGCGCGAAAAAAATGACCGCGGTCATGCAGCCCGGGAAGTGATCAGGAAGTTAGATGATGCGCGTAAGTTGGGCTCGCTGCGTGATGGTGTCAAGCTAGAGAATGGTAGTGTGTTACGGGTTGTATTCATCCCTGATGATGCTGATATTTCCATACCGCTTAACATCAGCTTGGCAGACAACGAGATCATTTTAACAGCGATTTACCTGCAGAGCACAGGTTTTGATGTTGAGTTGATTTCAAAAGATCTCAATATGCGGGTCAAGGCCGGTTCGCTTGGTATAACGGCCAGTGATTATCTGTACCACGAAATCTCGCAAAAAGATCACTACAAAGGCTGGAGGCGAAAGCCGGTACCGGCTATAGAGCTCAAAAAAGATCCAAACACAATCTTTAGTGAACAAGAAATCAAAGATCTGTCACCCAATGAGTTTATTATTTTGGAGTCGCAGCATAATCCGCATAACTACCGTGTTGTTCGTTTTATGGGTGGTAAGTTGTTTAAGGTGGTAACGCATCCGGTATTAAATTGGCCACTTGAGTCGCGCAACGCTCAGCAACTTATGGCGCTTGATCTACTCTTTGATGAATCGATTCAGTTTATAAGTTTGGTTGGGGGAGCTGGTACGGGTAAAACCTTTTTAGCGCTTCTTGCAGGCTTGCATCAAACGCTTGAGGCAGAGTCGTACAAAAAGTTACTTGTATCACGTCCGATCATTCCGTTGGGAGCAGACGTAGGTTATTTACCTGGTGATCTGCAAGATAAGCTACATAACTGGATGCAACCTGTCCGGGATAATATGGAATTTATTGTGCATGCGGCAAATGTTAAACCGCATCTAGCAAAATACAAAGAAGCTATGGATGATGGCGCAAAGGGTGGTGGCAAAAAAAAGAAGCATTCAGAAAAACATCCACCAAAGGTGCTTGATAATCTGGACGAGCTGATTAGCCGAGGCAAAATTAGTCTTGAGGCAATAACTTACATGCGCGGTCGCTCGATTCCGTTTCAGTTTATTTTGATTGATGAGGTTCAGAACCTTACACCGCATGAGGTTAAAACGTTGATCACTCGTGTGGGTGAGGGTAGTAAAATTATTATAGCTGGTGACCCGTTCCAGATAGATTCTCCATACCTTGACTTCAAGAGCAACGGTTTGATCGTTGCAACTGAGCGTTTTAAAGGTCAGAAGGTGTTTGGTTCAGTATTCTTGGAAACTAGCGAGCGTAGCGAATTGAGCCATCTTGCAGCTCAACTACTGTAAGCCTTACGGGCATTAAAAAAGGGGCCGGTTTTGTTCGGCCCCCAGTCAACTTGTAACTAACTTGTTACGCAGTTACAGTTTGCTTATTAGTTTTTTTGCGCCATGACGTTTTTCTACGTCAGTAACGACGTGGCTAACGAAATCGTCAAAAGCTGCCTTGTTAATTATGAGATTGTCGTTATCGTCATGTTTGCACATGTTGTATTCGCTCAGAATTTGTTTGGCATCACCAAAATTGTCACGTTCTACGGGCTCCAATTTGCCTGTTTTGGTATTTTTTATAAGTTCTGTGGCTCCCATTTGGCAACCGCGGGCGCTGCTAATGAAAATTGCTACCATAACACTGGTCTGGCCCTTTTCGTCAGTGCTGTCGGAAAGTCTGGCTTTGGCAACCTGAGACAGGTGCTTTTTGCCTAGATACATAGCGCGTAATGTGGCAAATTCGACGCGCGTTTTGAGATTCTGATTTTTGTGTGTCGTTAAATCAAGGTTATTCAGCTCAAAAAGGCCGGCTTGCGTTGAGGCAACGGCAACAGCGCATAGTGCTGTAAGAGCGTATTTTGTTATGTTCTTCATCATAGAATTCCCAAGATGATTATTGTAAAAATGTTTGTATCTTGAGTTATTGTTTAAATGTATAACTCAATACAATCTTAATATGGGAATTTATTTAGATCAACAGGTCATTTTTATAGATTTAGCTATTATATATAGGGATTATAAGCGATTTATTGCGGGAGCTGTTAGGTATAGGAATTATATTCGATTTATTGTGGTCAACGTTGATCAATGAACTATGCTTAGCCTTTTTTTCAGCGACTTGCTCTTGGTGCCATACTGTCAGTGGCGATGGTGTGTGTGTATAATGAAAAAAGCTCCATTGCTTTTCAAACCGGCGACTTTCTATTCTTTGAAGCTGAATTTGCTTTGAGTAAGTTATTTTATCTGTATTGTCTTTAAGGCTTTCAGCGGTTTTGAATAGTTTAATATCGCAGGTACGCTGCATGCCATCACAAATTTTAGTTACTTCTGTGCATCGTGATTCTATATATTCTTGAGCTTCGTTTTCTGTTTTAGCTGACTTTATCAGTTCATTGATCTGTTTAAGTTTTGTCAGGGGAATTCTTGTTAAGGTTTGTTCTTTAATGTTGAGCGCGCCAGAAGGTGTCGTTATTATTTGTGAGAAACAAGCGTTTATTGTGTTGGAGTGGGGATTTTCTTTAGAAATTGTATTGCAGTCGGCGTAAATTTTTATCATTCCCAAGGGGGCATCAGGGTGCCTCTTGATGGCTTTTTCGTTTAAAAGTAGCTGGTCGTTTTCACGGTCATATTCAATGTTTTTACTATTAGGGTTGTTGCTTATTATTAAGCCAGTGGCGGGGGCTTTGTTAGCTCTTCTTGTGTAGGCGACGTCGGAGTTTAGAATTTCGTTTACTCCGAGTAATATAGGCTCATCTAGGAGGTAAGATTCATCGTTTTCTATTTGGCTCCATCCAAACGTATGTACAGTAATCTTAGGTAGTGATTTTTTTTTAACGTCGACTTGCGGACCGCAAGATGTTGTGCCAGAGTAGCAAAAAAGTTGTAGTGCTAAAAATAGAGTAGTATTGCGTCCAATGAACACGTGGAACCTTTGCGTTTGTAGGTGAATTTGTGAGTTAACAAGCGATTTGTATTGTAAGCGTTTTTTACCTAAAGTAAAGCCATTCGGGGTGTTTATCGGCCCATTCTACTACATTGATGTTGCGGTGGAGAGGTTGCTCAAGGAATGTATGGACCACTTTTTTAAGCATTCTTTTTTTGATCAATAGATTTAGAGAGATGCTTACTTGCTTACTGCGCTTATAGCTTCCACTGTTACCTAGATTATACTTTTCTATAAAAATATCGGGAATATTATTCTTAAGCTTAGTAAATACGCGGTATTGCGAGTTTTTATACCAAATGACTTTAGGTAGTTTTTTAGGGTGATGTTTTGGATTGCAAAGATTTATTACTACTGCCTGAACGGCCTTGCAAAGCCTGTCAGAAATTGTTGGTACTTCTGTTTGTCGATCAAGCTCACGTTTTATAAACGCTTTGTAACTGATTAAGTTATTATTTTGTCCAGGAATTGATTGAGCTGTTGTAGTAAAAAGCAGCAAGGCAGAGAAGATAATTGTTGAATGCACGATTACCTATTTTTATTTCTTAAGCTTGTTCAATATCAGCGTTCTTAGCTTGTCGCCTAAGAGCTTGTTTGGCAAGTTTTTGTCGGTTTCGCATGCTGCTCTGCATAGATGATAAGGCATTTGCGATGGAGCTAATGGTGTTGATGTTTTTTTTCAGAACAATGCAGCGTTTGGCGCTAAAATATTTTTTATTATCTACTTCTGATTGTTCGCCTAGGTTAATAGTTAGTGATGAGTGTGGACTTGTATTTTGAGCAATATATCCGGTTTGATAAATCGAGGACTCAACCATAAGTCGGTATTTATAGATTGCGGATGAGTCCTCGATTGATACCGAAGGTTGACAAATTTCAGCGACGCAAGCTCTTTGTCCTTTTTTTGTAAGCCATGCGTCTACCGGAAAAATTGTATTTCCGTGGCCGCTCCGTCCATCTTCGTTCAATCGCTCTATTATTCTTTTGGCTGTTAGCTTATTTAGTTTTGCAATCTGGGCCAAGCGCTCTCTTCTAAGTTGTTTCTTCTGATTTTCCAGCTCTATAGCTTTCTGGCTTTGTTGTGCTACTAAGTTACACAGATTATTTTGAGTTTTTACTTTTTTAAGCGTTGACGTTGAAGACGATGCTTTATCGTTTACTCCAAAGGTTTGCGCATAATATTGACAGGGCCCTGCCAAAACAATGATCAGCAACAATGAGTACCTTTTACATTCCATTGACTTGTCCCTCCCCAGGAATAGTTGCTGCACGAATGCAACATTTTGCCTGGTGTAGCCTACGGCAGAGGAGCGGACGTTTTCAATGGTTTTATTGTGCTAAGCCGTCTGTGCTTAGCTTTAGGGTCTTTTTTTTAATTGGAGCTTTTGTTTTGCGTTCAGAATTATACATATTTTTTAGAGCTCTTAGGATATAGCTGTAGTTTTTAGAAGTGCACCTGCAATTCCCGTTTTGCTGTTGTGAGCGTAAAAAAAGTTGCCTATCGTTTTTGGTCAGGAGTACTGCGACTTTGTATGAAAGCGGCTTTTTACCAATGCATCTGCAAGAAGCAAAATAAAGTACTGTTTGGACAGGAGCATTATAAGCTGTAGTAGTACCAAATAAGATAGGATAGTTTTGGGATAGTTTTTTAGATTCAGCTATTCTGTGAGCCATTTTAGTTAAAAATGTTGGCTGCTCTTTGGGCTTATCCGTGGCCATAATTGATGCAGTAATTGTGCTGATGCAAAGTGCGTATATAATTTTCTTCATTAGAACTTCCATGATGATTGATTTATGTAACGATAGCTTTACTCAAAGCATAGCTATCAAGGGAGTATGTGGCAATATTGGTTGGGTTTAGGGATGGTTGCAACTCTGTAGCGCGGTGCGGTATTTGCAGCGCGGTTTCGGTTGTTGTGACACTGTCAGTTGATTATTGTTGGCGACTTGTTCGGGATTGATTGGGACAATGCTAAGATTTTTTCTTCGCTTTGTATTCTTGAAGTACTCAGTTATTGAGCGCTTAACATTGCGCTTTTTGTTCACTTTCTTAGGTCGTTTACCATAAAAGTTTGTGGTTGCATGACTGCATCGGGTTGTTGTTAGGTTTAGACCATTAACAGCCGTTACGATACTTTGAAAGCGAGCTTCACGCAGTTTATCACTATGAATGGTTTTATATTCATATTCATATCCGTGTGGAGCATTATTTTTAGTACGTTCGACCACTTGTAGCGTTGCGTTTCCATTATCATCTAGTGAGGTCAATATTGCGTATAAATTTTCGTTATTGGGAAGCACTATAATTGGTTTTGAAAACATGCTCGAGCTATCTTCAAGTTGTTTTATTGCGCTAGAAACAGAGGCTATAATGCGTGATTGTGATGTCTTTATGACAGTAGTATTCATTGCTTTAATAGCATTGTTTATGTTGTAAGCGGATGAATAATTAGGGCGTTTTTCTCTGTTATCAACAATGTTGGCATCAAAGGGTCCGCAGCAAAACCCAACTTTTGGTGTTAGGATCAGAAGGCCTGCAATAAGTAATTTTTGTATAATTTTCATAATTTGTCCCAGTTCATAGTTCATCTGTTTTTGTGATGATGTAGTAATATTAGTTGTGTTTTAGAAGTTTTCTCAAGAAAACAGTTGAATTTTTGCCTTAACGCCAAGTTTATCGAGGTCGTTCAAAAGCGCTGGCGAAAGTGTTACAGATTTTTTGCTAGCAAGCCATAGCTTATTACCATCTTCCTCAAACTGTAGATGTAATTTGAGCGGTCCAGGTTCAAGCATTGAGCAAACTTGATCAACCGTTTCAGTATTGCTTTCTGATGGAAGAATTAGAGCACATCGGTTTAGGCCCGGCCACTCTTGGAAGAGCAGATCGGCTGGGATCATCGTTTGTACTAAAATTTTACAAGACGTTGCGTCAGTGTCTATTGTGCCTGTTACTATAAATACGTTGTACTCATCGAGCCATTTTTCAACATTTGTAAATGCTTTGGGGAAGATAACCAGCTCAGTTTTGCCTGAGTAGTCCTCAAGTGTTGCAAAGGCCATTTGAGAACCTTTTTTGGTGGTTATGACGCGGTGTGTTTGCATGAGGCCGATGCAGGTTACAAATGGATTACCACCTTTTTGGTGTTGTTCCCATGCTTGTTCAAAGCTGATGGTGTTCAAGGAGTTGATTATGGGACGGTAACTGTCCAGTGGTTGTGCACTCAAATAAAATCCTACGATCAATTTCTCTTGATCTAATTTTTCTTTATCACTGTATTCGACTAGTGGCGAGAATTGATAGGCTTCTACGCTGCCATCTTTGTTTGATTTGTCGGCAGAAAATAGGCCCATTTGTCCTGTTATACGCGCTCGTTTTATCGAGGTTGCCATCTCAAAAATTTGGGGTAATTCGGCGACTTTCTGTGCCCGATTTCCTGGTAATAGGTCAAGAGCGCCAGCAAGCGTAAGGTTTTGCAAAACACGTTTGTTAACGGTGCGCATGTCAACTTTGAGGCATAGGTCAAGTATATCGGTAAACGGTTTTTCTGATCGCTTTTCGATTATGTTTTCAATAGCGGTCAGTCCAACATTTTTGATTCCGTGCAGGCCAAAAAGAATCTTGCCTTCTATAACGGTAAAATTAACAAGGGAATGGTTGATGTCTGGTGGCAAAATTTCTATTGCCATCTCTTTGCACTCTTGCAAGTAGAACGACATTTTGTCCGCGTTAGTCGCTTCAAGCGAAACCAAGCAGGCCATAAATTCGGCCGGATAGTTCGCCTTAAGATAGGCGGTTTGGTACGCGATCATAGCGTAAGCTGCAGAGTGTGATTTATTGAAACCGTAGCCAGCAAAATAGGCCATCAGGTCAAACAGTTCTTCTGATTTTTTTGCATCAAAGTCACGTTCATTTGAACGCTGCAAAAAGAGTTTCTTCTGTGCGGCCATGACTTCTACTTTTTTCTTACCCATGGCTCGCCGCAGGATGTCAGCCTCGCCAAGGCTATATCCGCTGATGGTTGAGGCAATCTTCATAACCTGTTCTTGGTACACGATGACACCGTAGGTCTCTGCAAGAATTGGTTCAAGTTCGGGTAAAAGATACTTTATTTTAGCGCGACCGTGTCGGCGTTCGATAAAATCGTCAACCATGCCCGAGCCAAGTGGTCCTGGTCGGTACAGAGCGTTAACTGCGATTATGTCTTCAAATTTATCTGGCTTTAGGCGTCTTAGTACATCTTTTAGGCCGTCAGACTCAAGCTGAAATACACCAGAAGTGTTGCCGGCGCGTACGAGTTCAAAGGTTGGTTCATCATCAAGGGGCAGCATGTCCATGTCAAGCTCGACACCATGATTTTTTTTGATCATTTTAACGGCGCGGTCGATGAGAGTAAGGTTTTTTAGACCCAAGAAATCTATTTTTAAGAACCCGATGCTTTCAAGCTCGCTCATAGCGTACTGTGTAACCAGTTCGTTGGACTTGGACGGTACGTAAACCGGAAGAACCTCATCAATTGGATCTGGCGATATTACGATTCCAGCAGCATGCTTTGAGGCATGGCGCGTTAGCCCTTCAAGCCTGAGCGCTAGATCAAACAGGCGCTTTACTTTTGTATTGCTTTCTACCAAGTTTTTTAGTCTTGGTTCCATTTCAAGAGCTTGTGACAGGGTAATTTTGAGTTGATCTGGAATCAGGTCAGTAATAGCTTTTGAATCTTCAAACGGGAAGCCTAGCACTCGTGCAACATCTTTTATGACTCCCTTTGCCATCATTGTTCCAAACGTGATGATCTGGCAAACTTTGTCATGTCCGTATTTATCGCGGCAGTAGTTGATTACGACCTCGCGGCCTTCAATACAGAAATCGATATCTATATCAGGCATGGTGACCCGCTCGGGGTTCAAGAATCGCTCAAAGAGAAGATTGTATTTGATAGGGTCGATATTTGTAATTTCTAATGACCAAGCAACTAGGGAGCCTGCAGCAGAACCGCGTCCAGGACCGACCGGTATTTTATTGCGTCGTGCCCATTGAATAAAGTCACTAACAACCAAAAAGTAACCAACAAAACCCATATCAATAATCAGATCCATCTCCAGCTTGAGACGGTCTTCGTACTGTTTGCTTAGAGCTCGGTCGATGCGTTCGTTATCAAACAGTTTTTTTAAGCCATCTTTGCACAGTTCTTGGAACAAACTATCGGGAGTGTGCTTTTCGGGTATCTGGAATTCTGGGAAGAATAACTTGTCGGTTTGGAAGTCGAAATTGCATCTGTCCGCAATTTTACCACTGTTCCAAATTGCTTCAGGTCGTTCAGGGAACAGCTCAAGCATTTGGTTGGCAGTTCGTGCATGTACACGGCAATCACCAAACGTAAAGCGATCAGGGTCTTCAAGCTTTTTGTGTGTCTGGATTGAAAGCATCACTTCATGAGCTTCACGGTCTTGGGCGGTCAGGTAGTGGCAATCACCCGTTGCCAATAACTGTACATCAGCTTCTTTTGCAAGTCCGTATAAGCTTTGGTTATAAGTTTTTTGTTCTTCCTGGTCTTCAGGCTGAATCTCAAGGAAGAAACGCTCTTTACCAAAAACCTTAAGGTACCAGTCTATACGCTCTAGTGCTTGATCGCGTCTGTCGTTGCGCAAAAGATGGGCCAGAGGAGATCCCAAGCAGCTGCTTGTCGCAATTAAGCCTTCGGAGTGTTGTTGTAGTATGTTGTAGTCGATTCTGGGCTTGAAGTAAAAACCTTTTTGGAACGAGAACGAGATCAGTTTACACAAGTTTTTGTAACCGATCTCATTTTCTACTAGCAGAATCTGATGATAATATTTTCGTTCTACAGATTTTACGCGTACGTCATCGGCCAGATAAGCTTCAATTCCTAGTACAGGTTTGATTCCAGCCTTTTTACACTGCTCAAAGAACTTTACCGCACCAAAAATATTGCCATGGTCAGTAATGGCCAGCGCCTGCATGCTGTTTGCCTTACCATAATCAATAAGTTTGTTGAGCTTTATTGCTCCGTCAAGAAGCGAAAACTCTGTGTGCAGGTGAAGGTGTGTAAAGTGTTGCGACATGTTTTTTTGTTCTTACATTTTAGACGATGTTTTGCAGCTGCTCACGTATTTTTTCTAGTTCACTTTTCATCGCAATAATTGTCGAGCTGGTGATACCATGCCCGCACTTGGAGGCGATTGTGTTTGACTCACGGAATAGTTCTTGCGTGGTGAAGTCTAACTTTTTGCCTTTTTGTTGCGAGTCGTCTGCAAGAATAGATTTGAACGAGACAATGTGAGAACGGAACCTTACGATTTCTTCGGTTACATCAAGCTTGTCTAGGTAAACTTGCATGGTGCTTCTTAGTTTATCGCATTGTTGATTCTCATGGTCGTGATCATTGGCGAGCTCTTTGCTCTTATCAATAACAGCCTGTTGGCGTTGTTTAAATATCTGGTCGATCTGCTTTGCAATATCCTCGATCATCTGGGCAAGTTTGTCAGTGCGCTCTGAGATGTCGTTTGCAAGTTGTACACCTTCTTTATTGCGCTCTTCAAGGAGTTTTGTGCAGGTTTTGTCTACAAGATCAATGATGAACTTTTTGTGCTCACCGGCAATTCTGAACTCTTTTTTTGCTACAATATCGGGCAGTCGCATAACATCAGTAAGCGATAGCTCTCCTGTGAGATTACATGCTTCTTTGAGTTGTTCGGCTGCGGCAAGATAGACTTTTGCTAGCTCAATTGAAGGAGTGATCTCTTGTACAAGTGAACCTAAATTGTTGAGGTGGATTGTCACGTGAATGGTTCCACGCTTTAGCCGTTTGCGCAGAAGTTTAATGCTGTCAGCCTCAATGCCCGAAAGCGCATGTGGGGCTCGTACAGACGCATCAAAGAAGCGTGAATTAACAGAGCGAATATTGAGTGATATCTCGATCTGTTTTTCGTTTCCGATATCCAATGCTGTGCTGCTGTTGGCAAATCCGGTCATACTTTGCATATAAAAACTTTCTTTAGGCTATATTTGAATAGACGTTTTGAACGTCATCAAGGTCTTCTAAACCACCAAGGAATTGACCAGATTTTTCAAGCTTTTCGTCAGTCAATTCAGCGTGTTGTGAGGAGATTAGCTCAACTTTTGCATGTTCAACTGTAAGCTTGCTATCTTCAAGTACCGTCTTTACAGCTTCTAATGAATTTGGCTGACAGTTGATGATAAAAATATCATTAGCTTCGCTGATGTCATTTACGTCATGTTCCATCAATATCTCAAACAATGAATCTTCATCAGTGCCAGTTTTGCCAACGTGAATAATCCCACTCTTTGAGAACATCCAGCCAACAGAGCCGCTTTCGCCAAGGTTTCCACCATGCTTTGAAAAATAGCTACGGATTGCAGCAACGGCACGATTTTTGTTGTCAGTTAATACTTCAACAATCACAGCTACATTGTTGGGCGCATAGCCCTCGTATGTGAATGATTCGTACGTGACACCCGGTAGTTCACCGGTTCCCTTTTTGATTGCGCGAGTAACGTTGTCGTTAGGCATGTTTGCTTTGCGTGCGTTGTCTAGCAACGTTCGTAAGCGTGGATTGCCATCTGGATCGCCGCCGCCATCACGCGCTGCAACTGTGATCTCTTTAATAAGCTTGGTAAAAGCAGAGCCACGTTTTGCGTCCTCTTTTGCTTTTTTGTGCTTGATATTAGCCCATTTGGAATGACCAGCCATGAATTATCTCCTTGAATATCGATTTAGGTATGTAAAATTAATCAAGAAACCCCTGCTGACCACAATATTTCTTCGTTAAGTAGGGTACCGCGCTTTGCGGAATCTGTCGACCTCTAGGTGTGCGTTCCAGGTATCCTTTACGCATGAGGAATGGTTCGTACACGGTTTCAATTGTTTCTTTGTCTTCGCCAAGCATTGATGCAATTGTTTCTAGCCCTGCCGGTCCGCCGCCAAAATGTGCCAGTAATTTTTCAAGAATCATGTTATCCAGGCGACACAGTCCATCCGAATCTATTCCCAAAAAAATCAAAGCCTCGTTTGTCAGATCTGTTGAAATGCTGCTGGTACCACGAATTTGGGCAAAGTCTCTTACTCTTCGTACAATTTTTTTGGCTATTCTGGGTGTTCCTCGAGAGCATTGCGCGATAGCCAAAGCACCGTCTCCTGAAATTGTTATTCCAAGAAAGCCGCAAGATTGTTGTACAATTTGTTGTAGCGAATCGCTCTCATAAAAATCAAGACGTTCGGTGATCCCGAAGCGTGATCGCAGAGGTGCAGAGATGCTGCCACTTTTGGTTGTGGCTCCGATTAAAGTGAACGCATTGAGCGGAACGTTTACGCTTTGTGCCCCTGCTCCTTGGCCGATAATAACATCAACACAAAACTGCTCCATTGCACTGTACATGACCTCTTCCACGGCAATAGGCATGCGATGAATCTCGTCAATAAAGAGAATGTCACGGCTTTCAAGGCTTGAGAGGATGGCAACTAGGTCACCGGTGCGCTCAAGCATGGGGCCGCTACATATTTTGATGTTGACTTCCATTACATGGGCCATGATTGTGGCAAGTGTTGTCTTACCAAGCCCTGGTGGCCCAAAAAGCAGCATGTGGTCTAGAGATTCACTACGCATTTTTGCAGCTTGTGTGTAAACCGTTATTTTTTCTTTTAGTTTTTTTTGGCCTAAATAATCATCGAAAGTGGTTGGAACAAAATCATTGACGCGCTCCTCTAAGCCGCTGCCAAGATTCATGACAAGTTCGTTTTGATCCTGCATTACGCACCTACGGTAATATGTGGCAATCGAATGTTTACATGGTAGCATAAAGCTGTTTGCAACAAAAGGTATGCACTAGGCAAGCTTTTTGTTTATTATTCGAGGCAGACGACAACAAGAGTTCTCTATCGTCAAGATTGTCTTTAGTAGAATCATGTTCGACGATTTTGTCATTAAAAAACAAGTCCAAAAAACCTGTGACGTTAAAAATTTATTCTTCCGGTTCTGATATATCAACAGGTGATTCGTTTTTTAACTGCTTGTGTTGTCCTTGCCTTTGTTTGAAGAATTTTGTGAAACATTCTTTCAATTAGCGTTGAACGTAGGATTGGCGGATAATTGTGCTCATTATGCTGCCAAGGCTGGCGCTTGTAATCCAGATGTGGGTGATTCCGTAACTTAATAGCGGGAGCGGTATGCCAACGATGGGCAAAAGTCCAACAACCATGCCGATGTTTATGATTGTTGCAAAAATAATGTGCAGTAGTTGACCGGTTGCAAAGATTTGACCCCATGGGTTCTTTACTCGTTGTATAGCAGCAATAAGGCGAATGAAAATAAGCAGGTACAGGAGTAGGGTGAATAGCCCTCCCAAAAGTCCCCACTCTTCGTTAATCACCGAAAATATGAAGTCGGTACGTCCTTCGGGCAAAAATAGAAGTTTGTTTTGGGTTCCACGCAGAAATCCTTTACCAAAAAATCTACCAGAGCCGATGGCTATTTGCGATTGCTCAATCTGATACCGCTCCTTGCGGGAGGAGCCCCCACCTAAAAATACCGAAATTCGCTGTTTCTGGTAAGGCCGCAAAATAAACTTCCAGGCGACTGGTGCAGCGATTAAGGTTGCTATTGCCATAACCAAAAAGAATCGTTTTCCGATGTTTGCTATCCACAGTAGTGTTAGGCCAGAAAATGCCACTAGAAGGGCGGTGCCAAGGTCCGGCTGCTTGAGAATCAGGAGTGTAGTTAGCCCCATAGTTATAATGAGCATGATAAATGGACTCTTGCTGGTGTGTAGTTTTTCTTTGTGGTGTTCAAGATGGTATGCAAATAGTGCTGGTAAAAAGAGTTTGATTAACTCTGATGGTTGGAATTTGAAAAAACCAAGACTAATCCAGCGTTGAGCGCCCATTCCAACGCTGCCTTTTATTAGTGTAAATATTAGAAGTACCAAGGTAATCCAGTAGCAATAATACCCGATATTTATAAGCTTTTTGTAGTTGTATAAGCAGCAAAAAAGGTAAATAGCTAGGCCGGATGCTATTCCAAAAAACTGTTTTTTAAAGAAAATTGAGTAAGGGTAGAGAGGACGGTGTGTAGCGCTCAAAACAAATAGGAGCCCGACACCAAAAAGCATCACGATTAGGCCAAATGTGAGAAGATCGAAGTATCGGAAATATCTGCGTATAAACAAGGCGTCTGTGGCTCCCTACAAAATGCTTGCTATCGACGGTCCAGATTGGGCTTATTATCATTTTGCTTTTTGACGTAGACGTAATATAAAATTGCTCCAAGCATGTGCGAAAACAGTAGCAAGGCCAACCAAAATAGTTTGTCTTTGTGGTCTTGCTTGATGAGATCTATAAGCATGAAAAGCCAGAACAGAGATAAGCCCAACGCGAGTGCAAATAAAACAGTGAATCCTGCAGCTGGTAGCATAGGCGAATTGTTGCCCATAAAGCCACTTTTTAGGGCATGAGTCATGAGTGATAACATGGTGTTACTCCTTGTTTGGTTATCATGTGTAATTATTATACTACAAGGCAGTATAGCACAATCCATTTTCGTGATGGCTTGGCCGCGATTAAGAGTTTATTGGCAATGGGAGTTACCCCTTTCCAATCCCCTCAATTTACTATGTTTTTTCTTTATAAATATTCTTACAAATAAATCTTTATCTAACTTTCCACCATCATTTTTTTCCATTTATACTTTAACTTTTAGCAAGGGGTTGCTCACCCAACCCCTTGCGGACAAGGGTGCCGGGGGTACCCCTGGGCCCCACGCGAGTAACTTGAAACCTCGAGCTACGCTCTGCAATTTCTTCAACAGGAAACGCTCAACTGAATTATTTATTTTTAGAAAATTTCTAATGATTGCCCAGCTTTGAAAAGAACACTTCCCCTGTCATCTTCGTGAATACGGGGATCCAGGAATAAAAATAAGCTCCTTAAAATATAAAAATACGTAGCAAGTGGTTACAAAATACAACAACAATAAGTTGCGTGATCTATGCTTTAAAATGAACGACTGAAAGACTGGATCCCCGTATTCACGAGGATGACCCTTCTTCGCCAAAGGCTTCGCAGGCCAGGCAAGGGAGGTGTTTATTTTTGGATTTAGCGATAGAGGTAATCATCTAAAAATAACTTAGTTTAGCGTGTTCAAGGCTTCGAAGGGTAAGGAGGGCATGCGAGCAAGAAGAGTTTGGAAATTAAGCATGAAAGTTAGATAAAGATTTATAGGAAGAATGGTCGCATAAGCATTTAAAGCAAAGGTATTTGTTTGGAAAGAAAAGAATTGGTGTTAATTAAGAAAAATGGTCGGGATGGCCAGACTTGAACTGGCAACCCCTCGCTCCCAAAGCGAGTGCGCTACCATATTGCGCCACATCCCGACACATGAGCAAAGAAAGAGCATAAGGCATTTGGGGTGAGCGGTGGGGATTGAACCCACGACCCCCAGAACCACAACCTGGTGCTCTACCAACTGAGCTACGCCCACCATAAAATGAGCTCCTCAGGGCTCAGTTATGAGTATACGATAAACAGCTTCAAAAGCAAAGAGTTCCTGTGCAACCAAAATTGGCGACAGGGAGCGTGGTTTGCCGCTTTACAAGCTGCATGTTATTATGTAAAGTAACTAATTTTTTATAAAACTATTTTGGAAAAGATGAAAAATCGCACAAAAACTGAACGGCGATGGCTTACCGTTATTGGCGCGCGTGAACATAATCTTAAAAATATCACGGTTCGCATTCCAAAGGAAGAGCTAACTGTAATAACAGGTCCTTCAGGTTCGGGTAAAAGCTCGCTTGCCTTTGATATCTTATTTACTGAGGGTCAACGTCGTTATATTCAATCGCTTTCATCCTACGCTCGACAGTTTTTGGGCAATCCGAAAAAGCCTGATGTAGATGCTATTGAGGGGCTTTGTCCTGCAATCGCAATTGACCAAAAAACTGTGGGTAAAAACCCTCGTTCAACGGTCGGTACGATCACTGAAGTTTATGATT
>Ga0233429_1002092_pt1 | contig 21532 bp, 13 predicted proteins | sample SI_118_April2016_3_FD_179879 | JGI IMG/M metagenome (GOLD analysis project Ga0233429, IMG submission 179879) | Seawater microbial communities from Saanich Inlet, British Columbia, Canada - SI_118_April2016_135_MG | ecosystem: Environmental > Aquatic > Marine > Inlet | place: Canada: British... | reverse complement strand
GATCCTTTTTGTTTTGGGCTTTTTTATGATTGCTTTTAATCATACACGTTTCCAGAAGTTTAGAAAGCATGACAAAAATGCTTTACCTTTGGCGTGAATTTTTTAACTGTAGGAAATTTCCGTATTAAAGAGGAACCCCACTAAAATGCTTAGAAACATTGGTATCTTAGTATTGGTAATATGTTTTGTTGCTCCGGGATGTGCTTTCTTGAATAAGAAACCGGCAAAAAAACTTTTTACCAATACCGCGAAAACAAAGAAAGCTGAGAAATGGCAATGGAAAGTTAAAGATGGTAAGGCAAAAGCAGAACTAAAAAAAGGTGGTATTGATGTCGATATTCGATTTGACCAAATTGATTTGAAAGATGTGGTTAGCCTTTTAATGGGAATTGTCAAAGAGAATTATGTTGTTGTTGGTGATTTATCTGGTTCTGTAGATATTGAGATAAAAGGAAAATACAAGAGGCAAGAAATAGTAAAAATGGTTCGTACTATTGTTAATAGTAACGGTTATGAAATTACAAAAGATAGTGTTTTGTACAGGATCTATAGTATTGAAGATTTAGAAGATATAAGTATTAGAACGTTACCTGATGATTCGAATAGCGTTTATATATATCATCTTCAATATGAATCCGCTGGCAATGTTGTAGCCTTGTTAAAAGATGTATTTTCTGAATTGGAAATAACAGCGCATAGAGATGTAAATATGATTGTAATTAAATCTGGCGTTGAAGATTACAAAAAAGTAAGAGATGTTATTAAAAAAGTTGATAAACGGCCTAAACAGGTCCTTGTAGAATTTACAATAATGGAAGTAACCCTAACCAACGGATTAAAATACGGTGTAGAGTACTTTGTTCGTAAAAATCTTGATCGTGGTGGGAATGTATCTTTATTGCCTTCCGGTATTGTGTCAGGAGGTGGCAGTGTTGTTGGTGATGGAATTAAGGCTTTTACCTTTCATCGTGATTTTGATTCGTTTATAACGCTTTTAAGATCAGAAAGCAAAGTAGAGATATTGTCTAAGCCTAATGTATTGGTTCAGGACGGTAAGCAATCAACAATTAAAATAGGTCGTGAAGAACCGATTAAAACAGGGACTACTGTTTCTGCAAATGGTTTAGCATCGGAAACTATTGTATATAGAGATGTAGGAGTAATATTAAAAGTAAAAGTTGATGTTGAAGAGAATAACATTGTTAAGCTGGAGCTGAGCCAGGAGATTAGTGATGTAGCAACTCCTGTAGTAAATCCATTAATTGAATCACCATCATTTACTACAAAAGTTATTCAAATGAGTACACTAGTTAATGATGGTCAGCAGATTTATATTGGTGGCCTTATGGAGACGGTAGAGGAGAACAGAATTAAAAAAATTCCATTCCTTGGTGATATACCGTATTTAGGAAAAGTATTTAGATCGGAAGATAATGTTAAAACAAAAACAGAATTAATATTACTACTGTCGGTTGATGTATTAAATAAGGAAAGTGACTTTAAAAGGCAGAAGATCAAATATGTAAGAAAGGCTTAAAGATGGCTATTAGAATAATAGAAGGAAAGATAGGATCTGGAAAAACATATTATGCGGTTAATCATGTATTTAAAGAATATTTCAAATGGTGTGATAATAAAGATGCTTGGGTACAAAAAAATACCGATGTAGAAATAAAAATTTATACTAATATTAAGAAAATGAAGATTGGACATGACTTGGATTTAGCTATTAGGGACGCTGGAGGTTTAAATCCTTTTTTTACCGAAGACTATCAGGTACCGTTTTGTAATAACTGTAAAGTCATATATATTATTGATGAGGCACAGGGGAGCAAGTTATTCCATAGAAGATATAATGATACTGTAGTTTTTGATTACTTCCAGTTATCCAGGCATATGGGCAGTGACATTTATTTAATTACACAGGACACCCAATGCCTCGCTAAAGAGCTCAGGTCGTTAGCTGAGTACCATATCGTAGCAGTTCCTAGAACCAAGTCTATTGGCAAAATGTTTACATACAAATTTTATTCTGGTAAGGATCATTTTAAGACTAAGAGAATAAGAAAAGATAATAAAGTTTTTGGTTTGTACAGGTCAATGATAGAGAAAGAAGCTGAAAAGATTAATAGTGCAGTGCTGAAATATATTATTATGTTTGTAGTAATTATCAGTCTTGCAGGAGTGATGTTTAAATTTATTTTTCTGAATGTGATTCTTGGTATGGGTAAAAGTGCTACTCAGGATCCAAAGCAGGAAATAGTGAAAAGTCTTCTTGATGATCCTATTAAAACTTCTGATGATATTAATAATGATGATATGTATAAAATTATTGGTATAGTCGGTAGCCACTACATTGTTAAGACACATAAAGGGTTAAAAAAAGTGAAGATTTCCGGTACTAAGAAGAAAAATATTAATGATGAAATAAGAATTGAAAAATTGTAGTTTTTTTAAACTTATTTAGGATTGGCACATTTCATGTACTTGTTTAAGTGTGAGAAGTGCTTCACTGAATACAGAACGAAAATTTTCAGCAGCCTTGTTGTAGTCTTAAACTTTATTAAGTTCAAGTGTTCTATTCCACTGCTTGCGCTCCCTGTAGAGAGTGAGGCGATGGGCAGCATATATGGCTCCAATTGCTACTATTATAGTGACGATTTCAGTGTAGGTCATATTATTGGTAATGTTTTATTTTTAAAGTAACAGGCCAGATTGACGATTCTACACCGCCCACTTCAACCCTTTAGACGCATACTCATATACTAGCTCATATGCCTTATCACAGGTTTTCTTGAATTCAATCCTGTTGTAGCTCTCCGGTAAATCATTATCTAATACATCCTCAATTGCACTTCTGACTTGTAATTGACTTTGGCTATCCTTGTACCAGTCCTGAACAAGGACCCTTGGATGCTCTTCCAATAATCTATGCAGTAAATCTTTTGACGCAAGCTTTACCCTCTTTTCCTCATCCTTAGTCATTTTGTCTTTTTTAAGAGTATCAAAAATTTCAAGCTCATCTTTTGATAAGCCTTCTCTTATATGGCGCTCATCTTCTTTTTTCAGGTTATCAGCAAAATCTACAAGATCGTCAAAATAGTTTTCTGTTGATGAGCTACCTGCATTATAGTTATCAATAATCTCCTGTAGTTTTTGTGCATAGTCAGTTCTTGTTGAGTTGTCCCGTAGCATCATTTCAAGCTTGCTCTCTATGAATGAGCGCAGATCAGCTATCTCTATATTTTTATACTCCTTCTCCTTAAACTCTTCCTTCAGTTTATCAAAGTCGATCTTGCTCAAATCCCACGTCTTCCCCTTCTGAATAATCTGAAATTCAGCCTGATGCTCCATTACTGCCTGTTTTTCATTGTCTGTTACCACACTCTGGTCCAGAAGGTCTGATATTTTCTGTTTAACCTTATCAATATCGGCTTGTCCTACAATGCTGTCAATTACACCACGCAGGTACTGAAATACAAAAACCAATGGGCGGGCGTTATCTGCTAAAATCTCAGGCTTGCATGCCTCATAAAGAGAGGATACCGTATTCTCGTAGACAAAGAACTGCTTCTTGTACTCATCTTTTTCAAGAAGCTTATTTGCAAAATCACTAAACTGTTCTATATTCTTAAACACCTCTATTGATGAAAGAAGTGCTTCTAGATCAATGTCGCGTTCCAGACAAAATACAGACCCCTGTTCAAGCGCATCATCAAGCAGATCAAAGAGGACAGATTTTTCCTGTACAGGTTCTTTCTCTTTTCCATCTTCACTTCCAAGGGCATAAACAGCCAGGGCCTTCTTCATATTTCTGAAGACATTATAATAGTCAATAATCTCTCCATTCTTTTTACTGACATCATTTATCTTATAAGAACAGACACGGTTTGCTCTGGCAATAGACTGCATCAATGTATGATCTTTCATCGGTTTGTCGAGGTACATTGTTGATACGGTTGGTGCATCAAAGCCTGTCATCCACATGGCACATACAAACACAAGCTGCAGTCTGTCTGCAGGATCCTTGAAGCGATATTCTATATCATGTCCGTTTTCGTCTATTGAATTAATCTTTATTCTATGCGGACGAATATCAATATTCTTTTTATCAAAGCGTTCTTCTTCCCCTGCCTCTTCACTTATTACAAGCGACATATCAACACTGCGCATATAATCACACACTTTCTTTAGTCTCGTTTTCTCCGCATCTGAAGATGCCTTTGATATTTGACCTATCTTTTTTTTAATTTCATCTTTCCATTGAAGTTCAACCTTCTCAAGCATTTTTACGGAAGTATACTTGTCTACAGAAACAACCATCCCTTTTCCCAGATAGCCCCTTCTGGGAAAATGATAAACAATATCTTTGGCAATCTTATCCAGCCTATCATCACGTTTAATTACCTCCATCTCAGTCGAAAAACCCTTTTCAAGCTTTGCCTGCTGATTGTCATCCAGGTTTTCATCTTCAAGTATCTGATAAAACTCTTCACTCAGGTTTTCGTTTTGGATAAGTACCTCAGGCACCCTCTTTTCATAGAATAGTGGTACAGTCGCTTCGTCATCAACCGATTGCGAAAAGTTATACTCACTGACATAGTCACCAAACCATGCGTTTGTCTTTCTCTTCTTTCCAAGAAGAGGCGTTCCGGTAAAGGCAAAATACTGAGCATTTGGAAGCCCTTTTCTCATATTTTCAGCAAGGGTCTTATACTGAGTGCGATGAGCTTCATCGACAATGACGATTATATCGTCACGGTCAGAAAGCAGAGGATACTCCTTCCCCTTGTCATAACGGAATTTATGTATGAGTGTAAAAACGAAGCGCATATTTCTGGAAAGAAACTCTCTCATTTCCGCACTGTTTTTAGGTTGAGCAGCTTCGTTCTTCTTAACCGTATCAGTGTTAAGGAAGTTGCGGTAGATTTGACCGTCAAGATCATCACGGTCTGTGATAATGACAAAGGTATAATTCCCGGCAAACTTCCTGAAAATCTTGCGGGAGAGAAAGATCATGGAAAAACTCTTTCCCGAACCCTGTGTATGCCAGAAAACACCAAGCTTTCCCTCTTTTCTCTCTCTGTCTGAAAAAGATACGATTGCCTTGTTTACGCCAATAAATTGATGGTTCTGTGCAACAATCTTGGCTGTTTCGTTGTGATATAAAATGAAGTTCTCTATATAGTCCAGCAGTTTATCCTTAGCAAGCAGACCGGAAACAGCCCTTTCCAGGCTTGTTCCTTCTCTCTCTAATTTTTTACGGTCTATCTTCTCCTTTTCATCATCTACACGGAACCAGTTGAAAAAGTGTTCCCATTCTGCACTGAAAGAACCCACCTTGGTTTCAATTGCATTAGAGAGTATACAGAAGGCGTTATATTTAAACAGTTGGGGTATGTCCTTTTTGTAATTGGTCATATTATCATCATAAGCATTTCTGACCTTAACATTGGAGTTTTTAAGTTCAATAAAGACAAGTGGAAGTCCATTGATGTAGATGATGATATCCGGCCTCCTTGGGTAACGTTCTCCCTTTATCCATAGCTGAGTAACAGCAAGATAATCATTGTTTTCCGGATTGTTAAAGTCAATCACTTTAACAGATTCGTGCTCTGTCCTTCCGTTTTCACCTTCGTATTCAACCGGAATACCGTTGCGAATGATATTATACACTTCACGGTTTGCAAGAACCGGTGACATTGCGTATCTGGGTTTAGCTAGCTGTGAAAGTGCGTCGTCTATTACATTTCCAGGTATGCCCTTGTTTAGTGAGACAGTCTTCTTTTTCAGAACTTCAGGAAAAACTACCTCTTGCTTGGTGGAACGATTAGAACCATCATTCAGGTTCTCAACATCTGCTGTAAAACAATTAATGGTCTCATAGCCGAGTTTGTTAGTCAGAACCTTGACAATGGCTTTTTCTATCTGATCTTCAGAGATGAAATTAGGCAGCTTCCGCCTCCTTCCCTTCTGTAGGATCAGTATTATTCAATCCCGGTGGAGAAACGATGTCCAGTTTTTCTATATCCAGCTTGCCACTAATGAGACGGGGGAGGTTGAGATCACGAGACTGCATCAAATTTTCATTTGCTGATTTTAAATTTAATACTTCATCAAAAATGGGCAAATATAATTTATTAAATTCTTCTATAATTTGTTTTGATTTAGGAAGGCATATCAACATTCTTAAAATAAAGTCTTTGTTTGCATGGGGAATTGCTGACCCCGTGTTATTGAAAATAATAGTTTCGTGATTAGCTTTTAAGTAGCCATGCAAAACAAATTTATGCCTTTCGTCAGTTCTTATTACAGATAAAGTAGACCCTACTGCACCAGATATGCCATTAAACACAAGCCCAGAACGTGCTCCATCCATTAGCATTAATGTCTCCGTTTTAGAACAGTATATCATATTGCTTTCATTAACATACTTAACACTATTACCCTCAATGAATTCAATATTTATATAAGGATAGAAATCTATGTTAAAATCAATATAAAGATGTTTTGGGTTTTTGCCCTTCTCAAACCTAAAAATATCCGATAGTCGATGGAAATCCCACCCCTCAGGTATACCTTTTACTATCTTCACCTTCTTATGCCCGGGAAAGCGCATACGCACAAACCACTCGCGGTAGATCTCCTCGGCCATCTTTTCCAGAATGGCAATACGGCGGCTGTTGTTTTCAATCAGTTCATCGTACGCAGAGAGGACAGAGGCTATTTTCTTCTGGAGAGGAAGAGGGGGAAGATAAAAAGGGAAACGGAATATAGAATCAAGGGTAATACTTGCCTGGTTTGCTGCACCTTGTGCAGTATTTATTATATAACCTTTAAAATTGTTTGACTTTAAGAGATAAAATAAAAAAATATTGTTAATTTTACTACTTGGATAGATAACAACAGCATTTTGATTAAGTAATGAATTATTTAAAATAGATGGAACCTTAATCACTTTGCCGACAACAGATGCAGGATTATTTGGCCATGAACCAACAGTTTGAATAATTACATCATTTTTGTTTAATCTATATCCATGCTTTTCCTTTGCAATTTTATGCGAAACATAAACAAGACCATCTAGTTCAATAGAATTTTCTGTGAAATTTGTAACCTTAACAACAGGAGTTCCTTCTTCTTGAAACCAATTACTTTTAAATGCAAAGCCCTTTTTATGATTTACGTTTGGACCTAGTATTTCTTCAGACCAATCCTTCATTCTTCCCCCACAATCTGACCAATATTTTCACCGATAATTTTCTCAAGATTTCTTGCTTCTTTATTCAAGGTTTCCAGTTCATCATTAAACCCCACAATTTCGGCAATAAACTCCTCTTCGGTTTTGCCATCCTCTTCAATCACAACGCCTACATATCGTCCTGGATTGAGAGAATAGTCCTGTTCTTTTACTTCGTCAATTGTAGCCAGTTTACAAAGTCCTGTAACATCATTATATTTGGCATCTGGAAAACGATTTTGTAACCAGTTAGCATGTGCAAAGAAATACTCTGTTTCCTTTACTTCTCTATGCAGCTCTTCCAATCCTATTTTCAGTACTTTTAAGTCTTTCTTATTAAACGCTGAGTCTGTCGAAGCATCTTTTTCAATATGACGCACTTCTTTATCAACCGTTTTAAGTAACTGATGCAGATTCTCAAAAAACGGCTTTACCTGCTGAGCAATCTTAATCTGTTCTTTATTTGACTTATCAATATTGTCAGCAGAATAGGTTTTTTCATATTTCTGAAATTCTCCTAACAATGCCTTCGCACTGTCGATAACAGAAGGAAAATCCGGAATGTTCTTTACTTTGTATTCTGCCAGAAATTCTGTAACTTTCATTGATACATCTTTAAGGGAAGAACCGTTCTCTTTCAGTCGTAAAAATCCATTTTGAAAATAGCTGTGAATAAGTTCAACATAGCTTTCTCTGTTGCCTTTATGGAGTCGACTGATAACAGCAATATTCTGCACCTGTTCCTCGGAAAATTCGCGATGAGCCCTGTCAATCGGGGTAAAGATGTTCCTGGCATCGATAAATAAAATCCTGTCATCAGTTTTGGCTTTATCAAAAAACCAGAGGGTTGCCGGCAAGGTTACCGTATAAAACATATTTGAGGGCAGAGTCAACATTCCGTAAATCAGATTATTTTCTATAAGATTTTTCCTAATATCTGCTTCACTGTGCCGTGCGTCACTTGCCGAGTTGGCCATAACAAGTCCAGCCCGTCCATCCTTTTTTAAAGAAGTAGCAAAAAGGTTAATCCAGAGATAATTTCCGTTAGGACATGTCTCATCACCTTTCTTCTTTGTCTTTGATTTGTTACGGGGAATGCCGTATGTGTTAAACCTCTTGTCCTGCTCCACTTTTCCAAGATTAACGTCGTCCACATTAAAGGGAGGATTGGCCAGGACATAGTCAAATTTGCCAAAGCTTTTGTGAGGATCCTCGTAGTAGGTAATGGACTGCTTTATATCACCGCGAAGTCCGTTAACGGCAATATTCATCTTCGCCAGTTTAACCGTCTCCAGTGTCTTCTCCTGTCCGTAAACAAAGAGACTAGTATCTGCTTTTTTCGAATTTGTTCTTTGCTCTACAAAATGGGCAGACTGCACAAACATCCCGCCGGAACCACAGGCCGGGTCAAAGACTGTACCGTGATGAGGCTCAATGATTTCCACCATCAGGCGTACTACAGAACGTGGTGTAAAGAACTCTCCTCCACCTTGCCCTTCTGACAGTGCAAACTTGCCAAGGAAATACTCATAAATCTGACCGAACATATCGCCGGTAGTATCTTTAGGTATATCAGCAAAGTTCTTTAATAATTGCATCGGAATAACCCGGTATTCAGGTTTTCTTACCAAACGGAAGTATTCATCCTGAGGAAGTACGTCCTTTAATTCAGGTTTATACTCTTCAATAGAAACCATTGCTTCTTTTATTGCCTTGGCAATATCTTCTTCTTCAGGCAGATTGAGAAGATATTCATATCGTGCCTTTTTCGTCAGGAAAAAACCGCATTTCTCAATAGCTATTTTAGAAAGAGGTTTCTCTCTTCTGCTTCCCTTAAGCTTTTTATATTCCCTGTTTATTTCATCCTCAAACTGGCTATACTTATTATCAGCAAATCGTAGGAATATCAAACCAAGTACCGGAGTAGAATACTCGGAAGACTTCAAGTCAGAGTTTGCACGCAACGTATCAGCCGTCTGCCAGAGATTATTTTCAAGCTTTTTTAATTCTTCTGAATTCATGTTAAATCAGTCTTTCCTTTTATGTTATTTTTCTGTTTATTATCAGAATGATGAACGAGACCACTATAGACAACAATTATCACTTCCTGAAGCAAACCTATCTCTTTATAACCCAACGCCCTTCCCTCAAATCCCCCTAGCTCCTGCTCACTAATATTGTTTATCTAAACCAATGACGATTATCGCTCAACCCCTTTAACATAGTACGTACCGCTCCCTTTTCCCTTCCGGATAAGATGACGGGCTTTAATCGCACGGTTGAAAAAGGCAATCACTTGGTCGTAACCGAGACCACTAGCTGCCCTTAGTTGGCGGTTACGGATGCTTTGGTGCTGTGCCACGTATTCAACTGCAATTTGCAAGCAGCGTTCGTAATCGTCATTCGACAAGTTTGTTCGTGAAGGCGACTCGTTCATTAATAGCTCTTCCTTTCCAGATTGTTCCTAATCTTGCCCTGTAAGGGCAATGATAGACAACCAAATTGATGTTATCATAGAATCGTTTTTTTAATAACCTTTCATCTGGCAGAGTATATCTGTGTAAAATTAAACTTTACAAGTTGTATTTGTAGAGGCTATAGCCTCCAATAGCAATTCTTGATCTTTAATCCCATCAATTTTCTTCTCTCTCCAGATATTGTTAGCTTAAAGTTGTTTTACTCGTGTAGCAAACACTTTGTAAAATAATTCTAGTTTAGATAAAAGCCATTCATGTTGTCCTGGCCATTTATTTCTTTCTCTATTAATTCTTTTTCTTTCATTCGAATATTGCAATTTAATAACTACAGTCAATTGCCTACTTCTTTTACACGGATCCAATCGTTTGCCAAATGGGCAGGCCTGACCTTAGCTTTTTTTAGGTATGGTTATTTTTTTATCTAATCTACCAGATGCTAACTCGGTTGTTGAATAGATAAGTTGCGCAACCATAACGGCACCAACCATGACGTTGATGACAGGTATACTAAATAGCAAGGCAAGAGCACCAATTTTGATCGCTTTTTTACCGGCAGCCATTCCAGCAAGTAACTTAAAGCGTGAATATGATATTTGACCAGCTTTATATCTTTTCCATAACTCCCATATAACTATAGCTACTGATGCTAGTGCTAGCATAGGGAAATATGATGATAATGTTTCCACATCATCATGGTGAATTAGTTTATCTACAAAATCCTCTACTTGAGTGGTAACTTGAGCATTCTCAATACCTGAACTTTCTATACCCATTTTATCTGCAAGCTCTTCGGTGACAACAATCTCACCATCAGGGTGTTGTTCAATCCATTGAGTGACATATGATTTATCATCGGTAGCTTTTAACTGTACAGCCCAGTACTCCCCAGAGGCTTCATCAAATAGCTGCACATCATAGCCGGGATGATTAGTGTCAGGATAAAGACTCGCATAAATTGAATCGCCATCTTCATTTTCTAGTTTTACAAATTCCATTTCATGTGCAATACCCTTTACATTACTGACCAACCCAGCAATTCGATTGGGATCGTAACTACTTAGTATGTCACCTATTTCATCTACATCAGAATATCTGAAATCTTCAGCAGAACGTCTTAAAGCCGATAGTATCACATTGTTTTCTTCGTTAATCTTAAACCCTGTCTTACGAGCCAAATCAACTAAGCAAGCAAGTATAACTGCCTCATCAAAATTATTTTTCAAATATCTAACGCGTGGGTTTCTCGTATTTTTATCACCATTCCCTTTCATGCCCTTTCTATATTCCTTACCTTTCGCCATTCCCTCCTTTTTTACGTTTGCCCAGATATTTTTGATTTCCTCGGGGCTTAGCTTTATTCCCTTTGCTCTTGCAATAAAAAGACAATCTAGCACCTTACCAATACCGTAGGTTAGCCCATAAACTAGCGGTATAGTTGTGAAACCTGCAAAAAATGGAAGTCCAACCTTATATAGACCAAGAGCAACTTGTTGTGCAACCATTCCCAACCCGATTACTTTCAATAAATCTGTTAATATTTCCATCACTGAAGCTTTGGACATAGGAACACCGCGCACTGCCGCCAGACGTTCCGCCATATATGATTGGATAGAGGTGAGTACGAATATATCTGCAAATGGAATAGGTTGAACAGCAGCACCTGCACACGTTGCAGAAAATATGGTAACTATCCGGTTTGATTTTTCATCTGCCGATAAATCATCACGAGATTCAATATCAGTAAGATTACGAGAAATCTTTTTTTTTAATGCAGATACAAAATCATGATTACCATTTGAATTAGAATTTTTCATAATCTTTTTTGTTAAGCCAACCACCACAAATTTACATTTGCATGTTTACGTATTGTTCACTATATATATCAGGAATTATTACGACTATATATTTAGTCAGTCTTATCTAATCATGATGGAAGCCTTGAATTTCTTAATATCAACATAGTTGCTGAGGTGAAGAAAGTGAATATAGATTTCAAAGGCCTCTTCACCAATATCTGCTTTTAGCTCATCAAGCATGCATGGTTCTCTTCAAGAGGACTTTCACATATATGGTAAAGGTGGCTCTTCAACACACGTTAATCCTTTTTTAATAAGTATGCCCTTAATCCCCCTCGGTATAAGGGGGCATTCCAACACCACCACCACACTTACAGTCAAATGACAACCCTTGTTCATGCGGCATTAATGAATGGGATTCACAAACCCATATACTACCAGTGTCCCACTTTTTGCCCCTTGCGTAATTTTCCAATTCATTAAGCCAATCTAGCATCTCTTTTCTGCGTTCTTCTGACTCCATTTGCTCCTCCGTTAAAAATATCTAACAACTAATCAAGGTGACTGGTGTTACTCCTGCGATTGTTATTGGCATGTCAGCCAGCCATTTTATCCTGAACAGTTAGATAGATCATCAATCTAAAACAATCTCATCTGTTTCCTCTTCTGATTCAATTTCAAGTAGTTTAATTTGAGGTAGGGATGCACCAATTATTCCGTGTATATCTCCATACATGCTTGCGGTATTAGAAATAACCAGTTCAATCTGTTTCTCTCTCTTTGCCCAGATCTTTGTAAAGGCCTTTTTCTCTTTTTCCAGGTCATCTTTCATGTTCTTAAAAGCCTCTACGATTGCCTCCACTTTCTGCTTGAACTCAGCACCGGACAGATAATTATAAACAACCTCCATTTTTCCTTTTTTACCAACTGCTGCCATTTTCGTATTTGTAACCTCAATCAAGCCTATTCTGATTGCTGTTGCAATACCAACCATTGACGCATAATCAGTAACCCAGACACCATTTACATGCCCAAAGCCTTTTACATCCTTAGGCATGGCTGTTGTTAGTATGATCGCAACTTCACCTTTAATCATTCTCTGATCTTCCTTTAGCTTAGAAATCCAACCATCACTCCACGCCTTTGTACGTTTTGTCTCCCATACAATTGTACCGCAATACTGCCCTGACGGGTTATGAACTTTCTGCAAAACATCAGCACCCTTTATACCCTTTGGTACCGGTTCGATATGATCATGCAGAAAACATGTTCTTAGTATATTCTCTACCTCAAGCTCCAGTACTTCACCCTGAGTCTGCTGAGAACCCTGCTCTGATTTCCTCTTCAAGTCATCAATCTGTACTACCATTTCATTGATTTTTTTATCCTTTTCCGCATCTTTTAGGCGTTGTTTCTCTTCAAATTTTTTAGCAGCTTCTTCATATACCTTCTGACGTTCATCATCTATTTTACGGCCTACCACTAGATCCATGGATTCTTTTTCTTTCAAAAGCTCACGTTCTTTCTTCCGAAATTCAATCTCCTGGCTACGAAACATCTTCAGGTCATCTGCATTTTCTTTCAACTGTTCCTTCATGTCAGAAATCTCAATTTCCACAGAGCCCAATGCGTCTTTCTTTGCTTTTTCCTGAAGTACCTTCCTTTCTAGCTTTGCTCTATTTTCAAATTCTTCTTCTTTTGCTTCATACTCCTGCTTCAAAGCATTTTTCACCTCTTCGATCTCATGCGTATGCTCTCTTTTAAACCTTTTTTCAATATCCTGTGATATTACCTCTGTCAATTCGAATGAATCACCACAGTTTGGACATTTGATTGTTTCTTTCATTTTGTTAATCTTAAACAGGTTTTCACGTTGGTAACAATTACAATCCCAAAGACCGTCATCTTCATTTCTTTTCCGGTTCGATCACAATTTTTATAATATAATACAAAAGGATATACCCTATCGCCTTAAAGATACTGACAATAATATCGACATGAGACCAAATTATCCAAGCTACTGGAATTAGAATTATAAGAGTAATAACCAATTTCTTCATATTTCTTTTACAATACAATACTCTAATTATGACAAATGAATCTGATTAACAAGTCAGTAATCTTTCCTAGTATATCTATAATATAGAAACTATCATACATCTTGATTTACTACTTTTTTGAACCATAGAAAAAGATCAAGGAGTGCGTATGCTATTGTATGTACTGTATATTTTGACACAGAACTGTCTTGTTTCCGGTTTACTGTGTGGGCTCCAAAATCGCTACATACTGTATAAACAGCATAAGCGAAATCATTCGTTTTCTTATCTACGCAGCTCCCTTCTCTTAAATGCTTAAGAATATCTCTGACCGTTACATCACCTCCAATATATTCTGTAGGAACAAGGTCTGGTTTTCTTTTGTTCAGCTCTATATATATTTTCTCCTGTAATCGTCTGATACATGCCAGATTGTTGTTGATTTGAGTCTTGTCTGATACGTTTAACGTGCTTAAACAATTTATTAAAGCATCTTCTGTATCGGCATCAAAGTACTCTTCCGTTATCTCAAATATATCCTTGTATTTATTAATTGTTTTTACCCTATCCAGCTTGAGTGCTTCTTCCTTAAGAAAAAATAACATTTCTTCTTCATCTCTTCCCTTAGAATAAACTTTTTTATGTTTAAATAATTCACTTAGATTCTTATATTGGTCAGGCTCACCTGTGAGAATAACAACTGGAAGATGTGATGCATCTCTAGCAAAAAAATCAAGAGCTTCTGTAATAAAACTGCTTTTGGCAACTTCATCATCCTTACCTGTCATACAAACGACATCAAGTATAACCCCTGAAAGTTTTCTGGCTTTACTGCTTTTCAGAAATAATTGTCCATCCTCAAGGTTATCCTTGTGTGTCAATAATATTTGAGATCTTTGTGCATCTTCATGTAAAGACTCAACATATTTTGTATCGTCATCTATAATCAGCATTTCTAATGGTCTTGCCATTTTATATAAACTCCTTTGGTATTGTAATTCTAAAATGTACTGGATTCTTATCCCGTATAATCTCTAATGAACCATCGTGAGCATCTATAACTTTTCCTATCCATGCACCACCCAACCCTTCTCCGTTACTATTTCTACTTTTCTTCCCAAAAGACATAAATTCATTCTCAGTCATACTGGGCGGAAAAGGATTACCATTATTAGTATAGTCTATAATTATCTCTTCCTCCATTTTGTCTTCGTGGATTTCAAACCTTAGTTCGGGGTCAACAATGTCGCCTGAAAAAGCATGTACCTCAGCATTTCTAATAATATTGTTAATTGCCTCAATAAATGATTCAACATGTAGCGATACTTCCAACGCTTTATCCTTACATTCAATAGTTATTTTATACGGCTTGTTTTCATATGAAGGCATGATATTGCTTTCAAACAAATCAGCAATTGCAGTCTTCTGAAATTCGTTTCTTTTAATTTCTCTGGTTACTATATCCCTTGCACTATCAAGAACGTTGGTTATCTGGCATAAGCCCTCAAGTGCTATGTTTATTGTCTCACGAGCTGTTTTTTTTGTCCCATCTGATCTAACAGACACCTCCTTGTCTAGTAACCCTTTCTTATTTAAGAAGCCAAAAATAGTCCTTAATGGAGAACCAACAATATTAATCTTAGGTTTAATATCATGTGCTAAATGCCGCACAATCTCGAATTCAGCTTCCTGTTTTTTCTCAGAAATACCCAGTCTTGTTTTAACTGCTTCAAGTTTATCCTTTTCGACTTCTAATAATAATAATTTTTGCTGGTTTATAGATCTACGCTGATCTTCTATTGACTTGAAAACTGGTATTACAATTAGATTGAAACTTTTCAAAGCTATTCTTGGAATCCCACCAGATCCAATAATATATATTTCAAACTGTTTTATGACTATCGGATTGTATAGCTGATAGTATAGATATTCAATATCAACAGTTTGCTCATTTGGAGTAATTGCTACAATATTATGCCCAATTAACACACCTGGATGTGTATTATGATAGTTACCATCCTGGTCAGGCTCGCCTTTATAGGCTGTTTTAGGATCAAAAATAGTAGGCTTTAAGGTATTACCAACAAGTGAAACTAAAATACATTTCTTATCTAAAACTTTATCATGTTTTTGTGGCACACCCAATAAACACTTATCATAATTCAGGTATGGATCTATTACGTCCTTTGCAAGGTCTTTTGTTGTGATAAAAGGTAGTCCATTATTGCCGCTTGGAGACGGCTTCTTTGACCTGCCTCTAAAAATTGTACTAATTTGTTTCAAAGTAAAAGCGTCATCGCTGTGTACTAACTTTTCTAATTCATCTGGAAAAGCATCAATATATAGGCCAGGAGTCAAATCAAAATCTAGTCGATGAATCTCTGCCAGTGTAACTATTGCATGAAGATTGCTTTTTGCCTTCTTATACGTATTTATTACTCTGTTAATTTCCTCACTGGATATTGCAACGGTATCTCCAGCTTGTGCAGTTTCAACTCTTGCGAAAAATATTTTACGCTTTCTTGACTCAGATTTATTTTTATTTATGACTATAATAGCTGCCTGTATAGATGTATTTTTAATGAGGCTTGCTGGGAGTTGTATTACGGCATCAACATAATCATTAACAATTAAAAACTCTCTTATTTTTCTTACTTTACCCTCAGCAGATAGAATACTAAAAGGAATCAACACACTCATACGACCTTGGTCGCTTAGTTGTTGTAGGTAGTGTAATAACTCATACAGCTCACCATTATTCCGTGGGATTTCTAGGGAATTACCATCAATATTCACGTTGGAAGGTAAATGATCTGGGTGACGGAGAGCAAATGGAGGATTTAAAAATATAACATCTGCTTTTGATTCAGGATTAATGTTGCTGATTTTAAAATCTACATGAACTTCATTTTTCTTATTCAAGTAAAAAAGTTTTACTGCAATCTTTAATTGCGCCAGTTCTAAAATTTCTTTATTCTTCTCACCTAATTCTATTGCAGTCTCTGCCGGAATCATGAAATTGTTGGGATATCGTTCATCTGGCCCACTAAGATCATCATAAACAGGTTCAGATACTTCCAATGTATGATCTATAGCAGTAGTAGCCATTTGACCCAAACCACAAAGAGGGTAACGGGTACATTCACGAGAATAAGGATTTGATAGCTTAACTATTAATTTGGCTAAAGACGGACTCATATAATGATTTCCAGCCATTTTGTCATCAAGTGACATACATTTAATTTCAAACTTACTTACGACCTCTTCAATTTCTTGAAAGTAAAAACCCTTCTGAAATAAATTATTTGAATCGAATATATTTAATATGTGCTCTTTGGTAGCTTTAGGTATCCGTAACAACTTAGATTTCATGCTAACACTATCTATGTTCACTTTGTATTTCATACCCATAAATTCTTGTTTATTCCCTAGTTCATTATCTAAAATGATTGGGTCAAGTTCTGTGTATCGCAACCCTAATGATTCTGCAGAAATATTTCTAAGAGCCATATAAATTTGAAGAAATAGTTTTCTTGCGAAGCCAGAGTTAGCACATGACATTAAACCTTTATTATTTTTAACAAATCCAGGTTCACTCTTTGCGAATTCTTCATAACGACTCTCAATGGCTTTATAATGAAATATAATAAAAATGATCCTAAAGGCATCGAAGGCATCTAATGAATTACGAAGCATGTCAAATGCTCTAGTCATTTCATTCAGTAATTTTTCCGTTTTGTTATCTTTCATTTTATCCATCTAAAATCTTTCTTAAAATCTTTCACAGTTTTAAATTTCCAACTGAGCTTTTAAGATCGCAACGATTGTGCCAAACAAAATATAATTCTTAATCCTATACATCTATGGCACTTACACACGATAACAATAAAAAGTTAATTTTTATAATTTAAACCAAGGTTTAAATACCTACAACTCTGTTTTAAATTATTGCCCCTGAATAAACTTATGTACTGCTTGAGGTGTCACTCCCAACAGTCTGGCAGCTTTACTCTGATTGCCCTCACTCATTTCCAGTGCTTTCAGCAGCATTTGCTTGCGTGCACTTGTAAGGAATTCCTCTATTGAAAAATCTTCTGATGGTTCAGGTAAGAATGCTAAAGGATCTGATTTTGTAAGTGGTTCTGAGATAATCAGGTTATCAGCTTCGATAACTACGCTTCGTGACAACAGAGCAGAACGTTCTATAACGTTTGCAAGATCTCGTACATTCCCAGGCCATGAATGAACTTGTAGTCGCGCCAAAGCATCAGGAGATAATTTCTTGGGCCTTTTAAGGTTAGCATTAATTCGATCAAGTACATGTAGGGCCAGTTTGGGAATGTCACTCTTTCTCTCTCTTAATGGCGGTAGCTTTATTTCTCCAACATGAAGTCGATAGTACAGGTCTTCCCGAAATTGTCCTTCTTTTATTGCCATACCTAAATCCATGTTTGTAGCAGCTATAATACGAACATCTACTTTGTGTGGCTTCTTATCACCAACCGGCTCCACCAAACCATCTTGTAAGACACGGAGAAGTTTTGCTTGCATAGATAAAGGAAGTTCTCCCAGCTCGTCAAGGAATAGAGTGCCACCATCAGCCTGGTCAAACTTGCCGAGTTGATCAGTTGTCGCTCCAGTAAATGAACCCTTTCTGTGTCCAAACAACAGACTCTCAACAAGTGCTTCTGGAATAGCGGCACAATTTATTGGAACAAATTGCCCTGCCATTCTATTACTGAGAAGGTGTATAAATTTAGCAAATACCTCCTTGCCAGTACCAGTTTCACCGAGAATAATTATGGATGCTGTTGACTGGGCGAGTGTTGCCGCATTTTCTAATGCTTTAGCAATGCTGGGATGGTCACCAACTATACTAAGTTGTGCAATAACCTTATTTGCATCTGGGGAATCCTCTACAGTATCAATATTCAGTATATTAGATCTTACAATCGGAAACTCAGGTAAGGTCAGATCCACATCAGAAATTATTGGACGATCTTTAGTGACGAAGCGTGGTGGACGCGTATGGAGAATATGAGCTGGAATCTCTCCACTAGATACCAGTAACAGCCAACACGCATGCATTTGTGGAGTCCCTGAAGCTACAGATATAAAGTACTTAGCATTAAGAACATTACTGGAGATCTCTTCAAAGTTTTTACGTAATCCCTTCAATATCCCAATATAGTCAGTTGGATCTTCCAGAGGCAAACCTTTAATCTCAATATCAATTCCAGGATGCAGATTACTTATAGAACTCCTTGTTTCAAAGGTAATCTTTTCTGTCTTAGGCGTAGAAAACAGAATAACTTTATCGAAGGCTTTAGCATTGATGAGAGTAATGATTGGGCCGGGCTGTTCTTCATCCCCTATAAGCCCTTTTGAATAGGGATCATGGAACCCGGTAAATGTTAGAAGTATGTTCATCTAGCAAGAAACCTTTCATGTTTCATTCATGTTTTATCAATATTAAATATCATATTTGCGCCTGCAATTAAACAGCTCACGTTCGTAGTCAATATTTGCAATAACTGACTTGAGTATCAAATGAACACTTTTTTCAAGTAACCCATTCTTTGCATAGTCTGCTGGAGCAATTAAATTTGCCCTTTTGTTCATAAGAAGTTTTTTACAAATACTCCTTGCCGTCTTCTCACCTTTACCAGAATTTTTATAAACAGCTATTGAATTACCACCACCAACTCTGGTTACTGTCATACTTGGAACATCGGTTAGTCCATCCCCAATATATATGATATTTGTAAAAGGTATCGGACGTAACTGTTCAGGCATATGATCATTAATAGATTCCAAAATATCCTCTTTACCTTTGTTAATTCGAAACAAGAATTGAGTTTTTGCGGTGTCAGTTATCAGAACTTTTGGAAATGTTGCTATTCCTCTATGATCAAAGTGATATTCTGAAGCAAAAACCTTATGAAAGTGTTTTTTTATCGAAACCCCTTCAAGGATTTCTTTTAACCCCGCAGATATTATGTAATGACGTATTTTTACTTTGCCATTTCCATGCTCCTTAACAAATTTATTTATACGATCAAACCATGTTTCAACACCTTTAAAATATTTGACTTCCTTTCCTAATCTTTTAAAATCATTGCGCTTTATATCTACTTCCTTCCGAAAGGCCTCTTCTATCAAATGTCGCATGTAAACAAGCATTGGTTCTGCTTTTGTTTGCTCTGTTTGTTTCGACACTTCATTCCAAAACTTTTTTGGCTCAACATCAATCTCTGGAAGAACTGAATATTCCTGCATAGGTTGAGGCGATAATGTACCATCAAAGTCATATACCATCGCAATAATATTATGCGTAAATGTTCTCTTTTGCATTATCTGTTCCACCTATTCATTGCATCAATGATTTTCTTAAATGTTAAAGTCTATTATCCTTGCCATAAGATATTGGTAGCTTAAAGTTGTCTTACTCGTGTAGCAAACACTTTGTAAAACAATTCTAGTTTGGACAAAAGCCATTCATGTTGCTCAGACCAATTATCCCTGTCTTCAAGATTTGTAGCTTTACGTATATGAATTCGACACATGCGTTTTTCAGGCGGATTATGCCATGTGAGTTGCTCTCCTATTTCTTTTTCAATTTCTTCCTTTACTGATTCTAGCTGTTCAAAATGATTTTTAGAATTATTATCATGAAGTATAAGTTCAACTCGTAATTCATGGCCACTGAAACTCTCGGCAACTGAATCCCAGAATGAGGCAATTGCGGCAAGCTTGATACCGGTACGTCCTATTGCAATGTTCATCCAGTGCTGAGGTAAAGGTTTTGTTGTCTTGATATTAGAACCTTGTTCCTTTACATAGTCACGAAATGCTGTCCAGAAATTTCTCTGTAAAATTTTAGAATCAGTTAATGCCGTGTTTTTAACTTGAGTAGCGCCTGCTGTAACTCCTTTACTCCAATCATTTGGTTTAGAGACTACATTGAATTTTGGTGCAATCTCGGAATTACCTATTCGCCATAGTTCCACCTCAAGACCAAAAAAATTAAACCGGTCATCAGTTATTTCATTAAGCCAATCAAGTGCGGCCCTATGCTCTTCTGTAAATCTCTTTGCAATCCAGACTATAGTAACCGCTTTCAGGCCAGAGGCGTAGGTCAGCAATTGGCCAAGATGTACATGATCAGTTTTTTCTAATTGGTTTTCAATTAATACCCAGTTATCAGTTGCAGTATCCTTACAAAGGATATCAGCACGGAATGGACCAACATTCTTTTCTTGGGCTTCCAATTCTAACACGATATCTATAGCATCTCCTAAAAGCCTTAGGTTTTCCTCTCTGGCTAGCCATGGTGTAAACCCCTCCGACTCACTTTCCCAAATCTCACGAAGATTTACTTGCTCAAGTTTGCCTAGTTTATTTTTGTTGTTTTCCATTTGTTTCGATTTGTCTTAACAGGTTAATTGCAGGAATATAGCAAGTTCTCCTACCTTTTCTGCATAGAACCGGATTTTATAGTATATCAGAATTGTTTCAAGCTTATTCTTAATAGTCACTTAGCGGTATAGTATCATTTATGTAAAGATATCCTGATCTGTTAATCATAGTGTGTGTGGTGAGAGGAGATGAATAAATTTATGAATCAATTAGCCATTAATAGAAATTCCTGTTTTTAAAATAGGTTGGTTCTAATAAAAGTGTGCCATTGCACAGGTTTGTTACGACATATCTGTGCAATGGCATATGGGTATTTGATTTATCCTTCTTTGTTTTTTGATAATGAACGAGAGAAATAAAATATTTTCATGGGTGTAAACCATGTCCAATTAACCGTCTAAGGATTACTTAGTGTCTAGTATGAATAGAATATTACATACTATTTTAATTTGGTATGTAGTTTGTTATATATGTTTTTTAATGTTAATGGCAGTTTTGTAATAGTTAAAAGGAGGCTTGTATGAAGAAGGATGAAATTTTTTTTAATGTTGGCGAGTCAGC
>Ga0233429_1002090_pt1 | contig 21551 bp, 5 predicted proteins | sample SI_118_April2016_3_FD_179879 | JGI IMG/M metagenome (GOLD analysis project Ga0233429, IMG submission 179879) | Seawater microbial communities from Saanich Inlet, British Columbia, Canada - SI_118_April2016_135_MG | ecosystem: Environmental > Aquatic > Marine > Inlet | place: Canada: British... | reverse complement strand
GCTTGATCTCAGGAGAGACTTGAGCCGTTCACCGCTCTTTGATGTGCTGCTGGTATTACAGAATAAGCAGGAGACGCAGTTTGAGCTTCCGGGAGTCACTATTACCCCTTTTGAGTATTCCACAACGATCAGCAAGTTTGACCTGACATGGTATTTTACGGAGACGGAAAACGTTATCCAGGTGGGGATAGAATATAACACGGCGTTGTTTACGGATGCGCGCATTGAAAGGATGTCTGCGCATTTCCTGGAACTCCTCAAAGGTATTGTATCGGATGCAAACCGGAAAGTAGAGCAGCACAATATTCTCAGTGAACATGAGAAGTCTCAGGTTCTCTATAATTTTAACAACACGGGGATAGAATATTCGAGAGAAAAGACGATTGTTGATCTGTTTGAGGAACAGGCCTCTCTGGTACCGGAGAATGTTGCCGTGGTATTTGAAGAGAGAAAACTCACCTATAAGGAGTTAAACGAGCAGGCAAATCAGGTAGCCTGTTACCTCAGGGATAAACGTCAAATCAGGTCTGATGATCTTGTCGGGGTTATGCTGGACAGGTCAGAGGAAATGATTGTCGCCTTACTGGGGATATTGAAATCAGGGGCGGCGTATGTCCCCATAGACCCTGAGTATCCGAGAGAACGTCTGGCCTTTATGATTAAGGACTCAGGTATTCTGATACTCATTACTCAATCTGAACTCCAAACCAGACTGCATTCAATAGTCCCCAGTACGGCCATTCCTTTCTACGGGGCAGGCAATCATGAATTAACAGTTGTTAATATTGAAACAGTACTTACGAGTCACTTTCCAATAGTCAATCTTCAGTCTTCAATCGCCAAACCCCAGGATCTGGCATACGTAATCTATACCTCAGGTTCTACAGGAAGGCCAAAGGGTGTCTTGGTCACGCATCAATGTCTGCAGAATTTAATGCAGTGGCAGTTGAGGGAGAGCGGCATTGAAGGAGAATTAAAAACACTGCAGTTTGCCGCAATGAGTTTTGATGTATCAATTCAGGAGATTCTGTTTAGTTTAATTTCACGGGGTGAACTGCATATCGTTGCTTCCGAGTTGCGCTATGATATGGTTCGATTAGCGGATTATGTCAAAGAAAACAGTGTCCAGCTCATTACGTTACCATTTTCCGCGTTACATATATTTTTACATGAAGCGTCGAACGAAGATGATCCCTATGAGAAACTGAGGAGTGTCAGGCATATTATTACTTCCGGAGAACAATTACAAATCACGAAATGGATTTATCTCTTTTTGAAGCAGCAGCCTGAGGTAAAACTCCATAACCAATACGGGCCGTCTGAAACTCATGTTGTTACCAGTTATACCATTGATGAACGTTTCTCTGAGAGCGACAGTCTCCCCCCGATTGGAAGTCCGGTTTCCAATACACAAATTTATATATTGGATCAGAAACAGCAGCCGGTACCCATTGGTATAACTGGAGAGTTGTATATAGGTGGGGCTAATGTAGCGCGTGGTTACCTGAATAATCACGATTTGACTAATGAGAAATTTATTGCGGATACAATTAAGGGTGGGGACCGGTTATACAGGACAGGGGATCTGGGCAGGTGGTTGTCGGATGGGAATATCGAATTTCTGGGAAGAAGAGACGATCAGGTAAAGATTCGTGGTTACCGGATCGAGTGCGGCGAGGTGGAGCAGAACCTTTTACAGCATCCATCGATAGACGAGGCAGTCGTTGTTGCCAGGCAAAATGAAGCAGGGGATAGAGAACTGGTATCATACCTTATCAGTAATAAGGAGATATCATTGCCGGAGATAAGGAAACACCTTTCTCTCAAACTTCCCGATTATATGATTCCGTCGCATTTTGTGGAATTGGAAAAATTACCTTTAACCCCCAGCGGAAAGATAGACCGAAAAGCTTTACCTGAACATGGTGACCAGTGTTCGACTTCCAGCGTCTTTACATCAACCGGAACGCCGACAGAGGATGTAATCAGGAGTATATGGTCAACGGTTTTAAAACGTGAACATATGGGCATAAACGATAATTTTTTCGAACTGGGTGGACACTCCCTGAAGGCAACACAAGTGATAAGCCGCATCCACGATTTCTTTCATATAGATTTGACCGTTCGGGTAATGTTTGAAGCTCCGACAATAGCAGAACTGGCAAGACACGTTGACAAGACCGTCATCAATAACCGTTCAAATATTCCACCATTGACAAAGGCAAGCCGTGAACGGGAACTACCTTTATCATTCGCGCAGAGCCGTATATGGTTTATAGACCGAATGGAGGGAAGCAGTGTTGAATACAATATGCCCGAGGCCTTACGATTAAAGGGAGATCTTGATATTACAGCCCTGGAGAGGGCGATACATGAGATCGTGCGAAGGCATGAGAGTCTTCGCACTCATTTTGAAGAGATAGATGGCCGTCCTGTGCAGGTAATAAAGGATGAGGTGAACATCGATATCCCGATCATTGATCTAACAGGAATGAAAGAGAAGGAACAAGAGCATGAAGTAAAACGCATCATTAGGAACGAAGCAGAAAAGGCATTTGATTTAAGTAAAGGAACGGTACTACGGGTACGTATTATTAAATTAACAGATAATGAGCATATACTTTTAAGAACGTTCCACCATATTGTATCGGACGGTTGGTCAATGGGAGTGTTTTTACGGGAATTTTCTACACTCTATGAGACGTATACCAGAGGTGGTAAATCCTCTTTGCCTGACCCTGAAATCCAGTACGCGGATTTTGCGATATGGCAAAGGAGCTGGCTGGACGACAGTACAATAGATTCGGGACTGGAGTATTGGCGTAATCAACTGAAAGGTGCTCCCCCATTATTGGAATTACCCATTACCAAAACCCGGCCCGCAATTCAGACATTTGATGCCGGGCATTATGCAAGCAAGCTGGAACCTCAATTGATTTATCAATTACGCAAACTGAGTGGTAAAAACGGGTGTACGTTATTTATGACGTTGTTATCTGCTTTTTCAGTCTTGTTATACCGTTACAGTGGTTGTAAAGACATCGTAGTGGGATCTCCGATCGCCAATCGTCAGAGGCCTGAGCTGGAGGAACTAATAGGCTTTTTTGTAAATTCTATCGTAATGCGTACTGACCTCTCCGGTAATCCTGGTTTTACGGAACTGTTGGGCAGGGTGAGACAGGCGACCCTTGATGCATATGCGCATCAGGACATACCATTTGAGAAAATCGTGGAAGAGCTCGAACCTGAAAGAAATATGAGCTATACGCCTTTGTATCAGATTGTATTTGCGTTGCAAAATGCTCCAATGGGTAAACAGGAATTATCGGATATTGAAATTACCCCTATTATTCCGGATGATATCCGTGTGCGTTTTGATCTTGAAGTTCACTGTTTTGAAGACGGAGATGATATACATGCGGTTTTTATCTACAATAAGGATCTTTTTGACGCGACCGAAATAGAGCGCATGTCGCATCATTTTACTACCATGCTGGAAGGTATTGTCGAACAACCAGAAACAAAGATTTCCCGCCTGCCCATATTGACACAACAGGAGAAGAATCAATTGCTCTTAGAGTGGAACGAAACCGATTGTAAGTATCCAAAAGAGAAAACGGTTGTTGATCTATTCGAGGAACAGGCAGAGACCGTACCTGATAACATTGCCTTGGTATATCAGGATGAACAATTAACATACAGGGAATTGAACCGGAAAGCAAACCAGCTCGCTCATTATCTCATAAAACAGGGAGTCAGGCCTGAGCAGCTAGCAGGTTTGTGTGTTGAACGATCGCCTCTTATGATAATAGGGATTTTGGGTATCCTGAAGGCCGGTGGTGGTTATGTTCCCTTGGACCCTGATTATCCACGGGAACGCTTGAATTATATGATTGATGATTCTGGCCTGGATATTGTTCTGAGCACCAGGAATATAAAAGAAAAATTGCCGGAATCACTACAAACCGTAATTCTGCTGGATCGAGATATGGACCAAGCAGATAGTGAGTGCAGAGAAAATCCGATTAGACAATGTCGGCCGGATAATCTGGCTTATGTTATTTATACGTCTGGTTCGACTGGATTACCCAAGGGGGTAATGGTTGAACATCGAAATTTATTTCACTCTACCTGGGTACGACAGACATACTACAGATCAACCGGATTAGAAGCATTTTTATTGCTTTCTCCAGTTAGTTTTGATTCCTCGGTCGTTGGTATATTCTGGTCTTTAACTCAAGGTGTAATGCTCGTTTTACCAGAACAAAAATTAGATGTAAGTGTACTGATAAAACTGGTGACTGAACATTGTGTCACTCACTTGATATGCGTACCTTCATTATATTCAGCTCTGTTATCACTACCTGATAGTTTAGATCTAACCGGCTTGAGAGCAGTAATTATTGCCGGAGAAAGTGGTTCACAAAACTTACTTTCCCAACATTATGCGAAATTACCCAATACCAGACTATTTAATGAATACGGACCTACAGAGGGCACTGTATGGTGTAGTGCACACTGTTTTAAAAGTCCTCATGATAATCAAGAGTGCATCGGCCGTCCAATAGCCAATACAAAAATATATATTTTAGATGAGTACCTCAATCACACACCGTCAGGCATCCCCGGAGAATTGTGTATTGAGGGTACCGGATTAGCCAGAGGATATCTCAACCGACCGGATTTGGCAGCGGAGAAATTTATACCGAATCCGTTCAACAATACATCCGGATCACGTTTATACAAAACAGGAGACCTCTGCCGTTATCTGCCTGACGGTAATATAGAGTTTATAGGTCGAATTGACAATCAGGTAAAACTGCGCGGTTATCGGATAGAATTGGGTGAGATAGAGTCGGTTTTAGCATCCCATCCGGTTGTGCAGCATTCAGCAGTGATTATGTGTGAAGATAGGCAACACGACAAAAAACTGGCTGCTTATGTAGTTATCGGCGCTGAATTGAGTACTATGCAGAGTGAATTCAGGGAACAGAACCTGTCCAATCATGTTTCTCACTGGCGTGAACTGTACGAAAATATACACACCCAACCCGCATCCGATGAGCAGGACGATTTTAATATAACGGGCTGGAACAGCAGTTATACCGGAGAACCGATTCCTGCTGAGGAGATGCGTGAATGGGTTGATCAAACCGTAAGCCGCATACAAGCGCTATCCCCCGACCAGGTATTGGAGATAGGTTGCGGTACCGGTTTACTGCTATCGCGCATAGCCCCGCATTGCACTATGTATACCGGGACGGATTTTTCTGATACTGCCTTATCAAGTTTGGAAAATTATATAAAAAAGAGGAGAGACCTTTCACACGTTACCTTATATAGCGGGTCCGCCGAAGAAACCGGTTTTCTTGAAGATAATAATATAGATACTGTGATTCTTAACTCTGTCGCGCAATATTTTCCCGGTATGGATTATCTGTTCAAGGTAATAGAAGCCCTGGTTAAAACGGTGAAACCGGGAGGTGCAATATTCCTCGGGGATCTGCGTAGTCTTCCTCTGTTTGAAACTTTTCATACGTCAGTGCTGCTTCATAAGGCAGAGAATGATATGTCGCTGGACGAACTGCGGTTACTGATCAAACAAAGTATATCGGAAGAGAAGGAGTTAGTAATACATCCTGAATTTTTCACTATGCTGAAAGAACATCTGCCGGCTATAGGGAGGGTTGATATTGCTCCGAAACGGGGGGAGTATTGTAATGAACTCAGCCTTTTTCGCTACGATGTTACGCTCCATATCGGGACGAAACAGCAGATGGATGAGGATATAGAATGGGTGGTATGGAATGATTCCCGGGATCTGGAAGATAAACTGAAATCACATGGTAAATCTTATGAGGAGACAAACGGGTTCCGTGGAGTACGAGACGACAGGATATCGAAATATGTTTATGCTGTTGAACTGCTGCATGATGCACAGTGCGACCTTAAAAATGTTGGAGAATTCCGTGATCATATTGCTCAAAAATTTGCAACGGAAACAATACGAATTACCCCTGAGACCATTTATACCCTGGCCGGAAAATATCCGGTTGACTGGATGGATGTCGATGCAACCGGGAGTTATAACATTATCATTAGCGGTAAATGGAACGTAATAGATACGTTCGTAAAAGATGTTCATGAAAATGAAGATTTTCTTTTACAAGAAAGAGTGCACTCTTACGGTAATAACCCATTGAAAACAGAGGAAGACCGGGAACAGATAAAATCTCTCCGCGGCTATCTTGCGGAACGGATACCGGATTACATGCTTCCTGCGACGATAACAATCCTTGATAAAATGCCGTTAACGCCAAGCGGCAAGATAGACAGGAATGCCTTGCCTGATGCTGATCACACAGGATTTTTCCCTGGTGAGGAGTACATTGCTCCGCGTAATGAAATTGAAGATAAGCTTGCTACGATATGGGGAGATTTGCTGGATAAAGACCGTATAGGTATCAATGACAATTTTTTTGAACTGGGAGGGCATTCTTTAAAGGCCGTAAGAGTCATAAGCAAAATCCATTATGAATTCGGTGTAGAGGTGAATTTACGAAATCTATTTCTCTATCCAACGATATCGGGACTGGCAGAAGTTATTGCAGGTACGGAACAGAGTGCCTATACACCGATAGCAGCCATACCGGAAGCAGATCACTATCCACTATCCCATTCCCAGAAGAGGTTATGGACTCTTGACAAATTTGAAAAAGATACTATCGCCTACAATGCCCCTGCCGCTCTTATGATAGAAGGTGATTTAAACCTGGAAGCGCTTCAGGGTGCTTTCGGGAGTTTGATAGAGAGACATGAAATATTACGGACCAGATTTATCACAGTAAATGGAGAACCGAGGCAGAAGATCGAAAAGGCGAATTCATTTTATATTGATATTGTTGACATGAGCGACAGCCCCAATGCGGACAAAGACGCTAAAATTGCCGCCTATGAATATGCTCATTCTCCCTTTAATCTCGAAAAGGGAGAATTGATCAGGGTAAAGGCCATAAAATTGAAAGATAATCGCTGTATGCTCCTATTGAATATGCATCACATTATATGCGACGGTTGGTCAATACCTATATTTGTGAGAGAACTCATGGCCTTTTACGAATCGAATCTCCATGGAATGGATGCCATGCTACCTGCGCTTTCCATACAATTCAAAGATTATACGGTATGGCATAATGAACAGCTTGAAAGTGACAGCTTAAAAGGTGCGGGTGATTACTGGCATAGGAAATTATCCGGAGAGATACCTGTCATGGACTTGCCTGCTGATTTTCCACGACCCGCGGTCCAGAGTTTTGAAGGTAACAGAGTTAACTTTACGATCAACAAAGAAGATACACACTCTTTAAAAAGATTGGCCGGGGCGAATGGAGTGAGTACTTTTATGGGCTTTGTTGCAATGGTAAAAACAGTGATTTACCGGTATACCGGTCAGAATGATATCATTGTCGGAACGCCGATAGCGGGCAGACAGCATAAAGATCTGGATGGGCAGATCGGGTTTTATGTAAATACCCTTGCACTCAGGGACGATGTAAAAGGCGAGGAGCCTTTCAGTATGCTCCTGAAGAAGGTAAAGGAAACGGTTACCGCCGGGTTTGATAATCAAATATATCCGTTTGATCTTCTTGTGGAAGAGCTTGAAGTGAAGCGGGACATGAGCCGTTCGCCTCTTTTTGACGTAATGGTGACAATGCAGAATAAGGAAGAAGTTGAGTTTCATTTGCCTGGGGTGAATATTACACCGGTAGAGATCGATTACCACATAAGTAAATTTGATCTGACATTCAGCTTTATAGAAATTGGTGAAGAAATATTCTGCTCGATTGAATATAACACCGCTCTTTATAAAGAAGACCGGATAAAAAGGACGGTTAGCCATTTCATGACCCTGTTGCATAGTGTTATTTCCAATCCGGAAACGAGTATTGATTCAATGAATATTCTGCCGGAAGAGGAACGGCATAAACTGATTTACGAGTTCAACGAAAGTAAGGCTGATTACCCGAAAGAGAAGACAATTTCTGAGTTATTTGAGGAGCAGGTAGCGAGGACTCCGGCTGACATTGCGGTTGAATTTGAGGAGAAAGAACTCACCTATAAAGAATTGAACGAACAAGCCAATCAGGTTGCACATTATCTCAGAGTGCAATACCAGATAAAACCGGATGATCTGGTAGGTGTCATGATGGACAGATCGGAGAGGATGATAGTTGCTCTGCTGGGGATATTGAAGGCAGGAGGGGCATATGTACCCCTTGACCCTGAATATCCTGAGAAACGAATAAGGTACATGTTGGAAGATTCTGGCTGTAAGGTGCTCATTACTCAATCTGAACTCCAAACCAGACTGGTTCCAATAGTCCCCAGTACGGGCGTTCCTTTCTACGGGGCAGGCAATCATGAATTAATAATTGTTACTATTGAAACAGTACTTACGAATCACTCTCCAATCGTCAATCGTCAATCTTCAATAGTCAATCCTTATCATCTGGCATACGTAATCTATACTTCAGGGTCTACGGGAAAACCAAAAGGAGTGATGATTGAGCATAGAAGTTTTATCAACATGATTTTTGAACAGCAGGTAGGATGCAATATAACTTCATCAAGCCGTGTTTTACAACTTGCATCACCTTCATTTGATGTATCACTCCATGAGGTATTTACCGCGCTCTTGTGTGGTGGTACCCTGGTGTTAATTAATAAAGATAAGATTACGACACCAATGAGTTTCCTCAACTATGTAGAAGAAAAAAGGGTTTCTATTGCTTCAATGTCTCCTGCTTTTTTAAAGACTTTGGAACATCACCCTTTGCCAACCATTCATACCCTGGTTACCGGGGGAGAACCGCCAAGTGCGGAAGATGTTAGTTTTTATAATAAAACAAAGCAGTACATAAACGCATACGGACCTACGGAGACATCAGTTTGCGCTGCATATTACCGGGTAACATCTGATACGAACTATCGGGGAAACTTACCAATTGGAAAACCTGTTGCAAATATTTCAATCTATATACTCAATAAATCTCTGCAGCCTGTTCCCATTGGGATTTCCGGGGAGATTTGTATATCAGGCGTTGGGTTGGCCCGGGGTTATGTTAACAACCCGGTGTCTACGGCTGAGAAGTTTATTGCACATCCATTTAAGAAAGATGAACGGTTATACAGGACAGGAGACCTGGGAAGATGGTTGCCGGACGGGAATATTGAGTTCTTCGGCAGGAAAGACGATCAGGTCAAGATACGTGGTTACCGGATTGAGTGTGGTGAGATAGAACAGACACTTTTACAACATCCTGGAGTTGAGCAGGCTGTCGTTGTTGCACGAATAATTCCGGGAGAAACACAGGAGTTGGTAGGATATTTTATCAGCAGAGAAGAACTCACCGTATCAGAATTGCGGTTACATGCAGGCCGCTTTCTGCCGGAATACATGATTCCGTCCTGGTTTGTCCGGCTGGAACGTTTTCCTTTGACGTCTAGCGGTAAGATAGACAGGAAGGCATTACCGGTGCCTGAGGGTATGGGTCTGGAAACAGGTGTTGAATATGTTGCTCCCCGTGACGAGATAGAGCGGCAATTGGCTACAATATGGGAAGAGGTACTCGGGAGAGAGAAGGTCGGGATACATGACAACTTTTTTGAGATAGGGGGGCACAGCCTCAAGGCAACCCGGATAGTAAGTAGATATCACAGCGTATCAGACATAGAGCTTTGGTTACGCGATATTTTCCAATATCCTACGATTGCAGCATTGGCAGAAGTATCAAAAAGCAAACTGAAGACCGGGTATCAATCGATTACGCTAATCAAAGAACAGTCTCACTATCCCCTGTCACATGCCCAGAAGAGATTATGGGTATTGCATCACATGGAAGAATCTCCCATAGCGTATAACATGCCGTCTGCATTGATGCTGGAAGGAGACTTTAATCACCGGGCATTTCAGAAGGCGCTTGAAGATTTGATCGATCGACATGAGATTTTACGAACGAGCTTCATAACGATAGAGGGAGAACCACGGCAAAAGATACGAAAAGAGGCAGGATTTCGAATTGAGGAAATCGACTTGCGGGAAAATCATAATATCATGAGCAATGCTGAATCGTTACAGAAATACGCTGAAAATGAGGCGCGCACTCCCTTTAATCTGGAAAAAGACCACTTGCTTCGAGTAAAGCTGTTACGGGTATCGGAAACGACATACCTTCTTTTATTCACCATGCACCATATTATAGGAGATGGCTGGTCAATCGGGGTATTGGTACGGGAACTCGTAGACCGGTACGAGGGATATTGTCAGGGCAGGGAAATTTCACTTGAACCCTTGAGGATACAGTACAAAGACTATGCGGCATGGCAGAACAGGCAGATAGAGAGTGATGCGGTAGAGGTACATCGTACATACTGGCATGAGAAGTTGTCTGGAGAGATTCCCACATTGGATACCCCCACCGATTACGCGCGTCCACCGGTGCAGACATTCAAAGGAGCCAGTCACCATTTTCAGATAAATGAGACAATTTCAGAAGAATTGAAGACACTCAATTCCCGCTATGGGGTAAGCCTGTTTATGACGCTTACCGCATTGGTCAAAGTGTTATTGTATCGGTATACAGAACAGGAGGATATTATTGTGGGTACTCCTGTGGCCGGAAGACAACACAGAGACCTGGAGACTCAGATAGGGTTTTATATCAATACGCTCGTCTTACGGGATACGATACGGGGAGAGAATAGCTTTGGGGAAGTGTTAGAGAAAATAAAAAGAACATCAACAGAGGCGTATGATCACCAGATATATCCCTTTGATCGTCTGGTGGAGGAACTGGACCTGCGAAGGGACCTGAGTCATTCACCGATCTTTGACGTGATGGTAATACTTCAGAATAACGAGGATGCGGAGTTTGACCTCCCCGGCGTAAGGATAACGCCGTTTGAAGCGGAAACAACGATCAGCAAGTTTGACCTGACATTCAATTTTATGGAAACAGAGAATGGTATTCAGGGGGGAATAGAGTACAACTCGGATCTGTTTAAAAGTGATCGGATAGAGCGGATGGCTGTACATTTCCAGGAGCTCTTGAAAGGTGTGCTGTCAGATACAGACCAGGAGATACAGGCGGTTAATATTCTCAGTGAACATGAGAAACGACAATTATTAGGGATTTTTAACGATAAACAGTCTGTATATCCGGGAGAAAAAACAATAGTAGACCTCTTTGAAGAGCAGGTAAAAAGAACTCCTCACAATGTGGCGATAGTGTTTGAAAACAAAAAACTTACTTATCATGAATTAAACGAGCAGTCCAACCAGCTTGCCCATTATCTCAAGGAAAATTACCAGATCCAGCCGGATGACCTGATAGGAGTGATGGTAGGCAGATCAGAAAAAATGATCATAACAATCCTTGGGATATTAAAATCAGGAGGGGCATATGTACCCATAGATCCTGAATATCCTGAGGAACGTATCAGATTTATATTGGAAGACTCAGACTGTAAGGCGCTTATTACTCAATCTGAACTCAAAACCAGACTACTTTCAATAGTCTCCAGTACGGGCGTTCCTTCCTACGGGACAGGCAATCATGAATTAACAGTTGTTACTATTGAAACAGTACTTACGAGTCACTCTCCAATAGACAATCTTCAATCTACAATCGTCAATCCTCATCATCTTGCGTATGTGATGTATACATCAGGATCTACCGGAAGGCCAAAAGGGGTGATGGTGACTCATGACAATATCGTAAGCTTTCATCTCAATATCAAAAAATCATTTTCTCTTCAACCTTCAGACACTATTCTCGGGCTGACAACTATATGTTTTGACATATCAGTCTTAGAGTTGGTCTGTAGTCTTTTGTCTGGGATGAAGCTTATTATTGCATCAGACAATGTTTGTCAAGAGCCGGATGAAATAATAAGAGTCATAAATGAATATAACATTTCCGTATTACAGGTGACTCCATCAAGATTGGGATTACTGATGGAAGCTGGTGGAACAGATGCACTCGGTGGTCTTAATACGCTCTTGATAGGAGGAGAAGAGTTGCCTGAAAATATTTTTCAGAAGCTCAAACCACTTGGGACGGTAAATATCTATAATGTTTACGGCCCCACGGAAACAACGATCTGGTCGTGTGGTAAAATGCTGAATGACGGTGTTCTTACTATTGGAACGCCGCTTTTAAATGAGGAGGTTTACATACTGTCAAAAGGAATGATAAACACGCCTATCGGTGTGGCAGGAGAAATATTTATAGGGGGGACTGGTCTGGCAAGGGGATATATTAGCACACCGGAATTGACTGCTGAAAAGTTTATCCCCCATCCTTTTGACAGGGAAAGCAGGTTATACCGGACAGGAGACCTCGGCAGATGGCTGACGGATGGAAATATCGAATTTCTGGGCCGAAAAGATGATCAGGTAAAGATTCGTGGTTACCGGATAGAGTGCGGTGAGATAGAGCAGATCATGTTACAGCATCCGTCAATTCGGGAGGTTGTAGTATCGGCACGGAAGATGACAGGCGGAACAATAGAACTGGTGGGCTATATCATATGCAGTGAGGAGGTTAAGATACCGGAAATTCGTTCGTATTTAGGAAAGTACCTGCCGGAGTATATGATTCCTTCGTATTTTGTCCGGATAGACCGTATGCCATTAACTCAGAATGGAAAAATAGATAGAAAGGCACTGCCGGTACCGCAAGGAATAGAAATCAGCACCGGAAAAGAGTATGTTCCTCCTCGTGATGAGATGGAAAGAGAACTGGTTACCATCTGGGAGGAAGTTTTTGGAAGACAAAATATTGGAATAGAGGATAATTTTTTTGAACTGGGAGGGCATTCTTTAAAGGCATTGAAACTGGTATCAAAGATTCAGAAGATTTATGATGTCGATATTTCTCTCATGTCGGTATTCCAGGCACCTGTTATTAAGGAGCTTGTTTTGAAGGTTGTTGCCGCAAAGAATCTGGATGCACATGACGTAGATCATCCCTATATCGTATTTAACGAAGAGGCAAAAAAGCGTATATTTTGTTTTCCACCGGCGGCCGGTTACTCCATAGGGTATCGAGAGTTGGCAATCATCCTGGAGTCGTATGCAATGTATGGTTTTCATTTTGTTGAGAGTGATGATCCAATATCTGAATATGTAAAACTCATTACCCAAATTCAATCAACTGGGCCATATATCCTGATGGGTTATTCTGCCGGTGGTAATCTGGCCTTCGAGGTGGCGCGTGAATTAAAAAAACATGGTCAAGCCGTTTCAGATGTTATCATGCTCGATTCATACAGAAGAGAAGAAAAGCAGACTCTCTCTCCTGAAGAGCAGCAATCACAGAGGGATATTTACCTGGATAACGAGGTTGTAAAAAAATACCTGATAAACGAGCGGTTAAAAGAGACGTTTATAAGGAAAATGGAAGCATATACTTGCTATCTGTCGAATAGTATTGATCATGGAATGGTTCACGCGAACATCCATGTTATCAATGCTGCGGACAAAGAAAAGGCGGAAGCAAATCATGGATGGAATAATGCAACGGATATGAAATGTACGTATTTTCAAGGTGTTGGTAAACACGAGCAGATGTTAGATGGGGAATTTATAAAAACAAATGCAGGGATAATCTCTGGTATTTTAGAAAATATATTTCATTTACCAACATAGTAGCCACAAACTTCAGCTTGTATTTTTCATCATTTAATGGATGATAAACCAGTCATTCCCGCCCGCCAGAATGAGTATCGGGCTGGCAGTCTGTTGAGCGGAAATCTAGCTCTGGCATGTAGGAGACGGTTCCTGGAGTTGAAATAATAATGTTAGATAAAAATAACGTTCCTGAAATGCCCATAATCCGTCCGCCGAGTGAATGGCAAAGTCTACTCGTGCGCGTTACCAGAGGCTGCAAATGGAACCGATGCCGTTTTTGTGGTATCTATCCACATCTTGGAGAACCGGGTTTTTCCATAAGGTCTGCTGCTGAAATAAAACACGATATCGATCTTCTCAAACAATGTCATCCGGATGCGGAAACTGTATTCGTCGGCGATGCTGATCCGTTGCAGGCGGGTGTTAATACCTTTGTAGAAATTGCCGTATATCTTCGTCAGGTTTTTCCGATAAAAAGGCTTACCAGCTATGCAAGGGCGTCGACACTATGGAAGCTGAAAAAGGACGCTATCAAGGTTCTTGCTCAAGCAGGTCTGAACAGGGTGCATATCGGTCTTGAATCCGGAGACATAAAGACCTTGCGTTTTTACCGAAAAGGGCACTCTCCTGAAATGATCAAAGAGACATCTGCATGGCTGAAGGAAGCCGGTATTGAAATATCCTTCTATGTGCTTCTGGGCCTGGGTGGCAGGGACCACTGGCAGAGACATATTCGCGAGACGTCAAAACTCATCAATGAGACAGGACCGGAATTTGTCAGATTGAGAAGACTGTGGTTGTATGAAAGTGACGCACAACTTTCAGGTCCTGAAACCCCGCTATTAACAGAAATTCGTGCAGGAACCTTCCAACCACAAACAGCTGAAGGCACTGTTCTGGAACTCAGGATGTTGATTGAAGGACTTGATGATAGCCTTTCCACTTTCGTAGTTTGCGATCATGGAAATAATTATGTGTGTGTGTCCGGTATTATGAAAGAAGACAAAAAAGATATGCTGGCGACAATCGACACTTTCCTTGCTCTTCCTGAAAGCGAGAGGGAGGCACACTACAGTGCAGTTGGTTCACAGATTTAACACAAGACACAAGACATGTATGGGCTGCTTCCGGAGTTCATCTCTTCCTATTTCAAGCCGGGCATTAACAAATTTTGGATTGTATGATTATCTTTTATTGAAATTTCATAAAGAGGAAACCTAATTGGTTCAACAGTTTTATCTGCGTGATAAATCATTCCACCCCCTGTCGGTATTCCAATACCATTTACGTATCCTTTCTTAGTTAAAATTATTTTACTCAATGTTTCCCAATCACTTTTTTCCTCATGTACTCCAATGATGTAAGGAATAAACTGGAATGTGTCAAATACCTGTTCTTCCTGAACCTCTTCATCCCGATATCCGCACAACCCCAGTTGCATCGCTCCCGCGGAAATACCGATCAATATTGTTCCCTCTTCATACTTCCGACTAATCGCCTTCTTCAGCCCTGTCGCCTCAAAGATATTCCATCCTCGTTCTACATCTCCTCCTGACAACAAAACGATATCGGCAGTTTCAAGAAAATCTTGATCCTCTTTTGAGAAAGTGGAACGGATCATTCGGCAATTTCTAATCCCGATATTCTCCATAGCCGCCACAAAGAGATCGTAAAATTCAGGTAGGTCACCATTAGAAGCACCTATGTAAGCAGCCTTGAGCGAATCACACTTTAAGCCTTCAGTTATGGAATTGAGAAAACAGACACCGTCTAACTTACGGAATAATAGTTGACTGTCAGAAAAGAGATAAACAGGGCTTGAAGTGTTCATGTTCAATGTATTATTTAAACTTGTTTGAATGTTTGCTTTTCTGTAAGTAGTTTACTGTTTTTCATAAGTTACCTAATTCCTGAGCATATACAACTGTCCCTTTATTCTTTGCTGTTAACGATTAGTTAACCAATGCTATTATTAAACCTTTGGTTAAACAACTGATTATGTTTGGCTCTGGTATTTCCTTAATCACGAATCAAGGTTTGACACTAGTTTTTTCAGTTTTTTCTCTGGCAGTTTTATTGATTGGTCTACTTCCACTTAAAATCTTCATTCCGATAATAGTAGACAGTATTGGCATTAACAGACAGACAATGAGCAGAGGCAAGCATAAGGGCATAATCATATTTCATTCGTTCACCCTTAATTATAAAATTCTGTATTGGTGGTGTAAGATGGTCCATATTGTGAGAAATAATTGCTATGTCATTTGCTTTATCAATCCCAATCTCATTTGCTTGAACCAGAATGAAATTGAGACTAATTGGTTTGTCGGAAAACTCAGTGGCTTTGTCTGCTGTGCTAATCACTGCATCCTGAAATTTTGGGAGTACACTTTGAGCGATCTGTTCAAAGTAAAATGGGTGCCCAAGCTTTTCTAATTCCTGTCGCATAATTGGAATTAGTACTATTGGTAAAAATGGATTTTTTGAAGTTGCTCGTTGGTTTTCTGCCCAAATAAGGTATTCTCGGAGTGAGCCAGTAAGAATAGCGACGTCAATGATATTTCTTTTTGCGTAATTATAGGACTCATCATCAAATATAGGTAAAACTGTAGCAACCGGAGGACAATGTTTCATTCCAGTGGTATCTTCACGTGGACGACCTGCTTCACCATAGAACTCTGATGGCTTACCCCATTGTATAGGCGGTTTAATGTATCGAACGCCATCAAGTTCGAAAAAGAGATCCTGAATAGGCTCCTTTGTACGTTTTATTTTAAGGTCAACTATTTGCTTCGTCATATACTGTTCGACTTTTTTAAACCAGGCATCTCTCAGTTTTTGAATCAAATTTGGGCGTTCTCTTCCTTGAATTTTAATGTCTTTAAACTCGAAGAAGGCATAAGAGTCGAATTTATCAGAGAAATAATACATTCCACAGACAATCAGGATATCAATACCAGAAGTGTCATTTTTAGTTCGTTCAATAGCTAATCGCTGAAACTCTTCATGGTCTGTCATTGTAAGACCGTTATTCATTATTATTGCTATCTTGACTTGCGCATCAATCTCTGCCGCAGATGTTTTAAGCTGTTTAGATGCTTTTTTTAACCGGCCTTTAATAGGGGTTGCCAATTCTTGGTAGTAGTTACGCTTGCCGTGTTGATCCAAATCAAGGGGATTTAAAATCACGGTCTTAAAATCTGAACGAAATAACTTAGCAAGCTTTTCTTGCTTGGTCTTTTTCTCAATTGGCTCTTCTTCAATGATTTTGAGTTCTATAACGGTATCGTCAAGAATATAATCACAATTCAAATCTTGAATAGTAGGATCTTCAGTATATCGTCTTCCACCTACGCTTAACACTACTTCATCGAAGTCTGTTTCAGTTAGTTGCGAAAAGAATAAATAGTCCATTACCGATAATCCGTTAATTGTAGTTATGTATTTATGCCTTTAGTAAATATAACGGTTGAATTGAGGGGCGCGCGCTGTTTGCGCGTCCCTCTCTAATGATTTGTTAGATAGTTTTTTCATTAATTTATCATTTAAAATGAACTTATCTTTTTGCATACACATTTGATTGTTCATGCTTTTTCAGAACATCTTGTTTTGTAATTGAAGACAATGTACTGTCATAAAGCATAAATAACTCTCTTGCTGATATTGGAGAGTCAGGATCTCCAATAAGAAGATCCTTTTTTTGCATATCCCAACCATCAAAACTCCTATTGGAATTTACTGGTACTTTTTCCCCTTTCTTTTCCATTTTCGAGCTAGGCATTCTTGCTTTAGCAAGCCATTGTTTAAGTTCATTTATTTTTTCGTTAATATTTGCAGAAAAACAATCTTTAGTTTGAACCATTGTTCTTATCATTTCATAAGCCCCAAGTGTCCAAAACCATGTCAACACTGAGGCATCACTAATTATATCTGCATATGTCATCTTTTCAGAAAACCCAGTATCTAGTTTATCAATAATCTCATCAAGAACATCCAATAGAAGAATATTTTTGGAAGAAAGATAAAAAGAATATTTCAGCAATGGCTCCCTTTCAACACGTTCTTCTTCTGTAGGATTAAATAAGCATTTCATTCTTGTCTTTTTTGTTATCAAATCTATTTTCCTCTATTGAGGTATTAATCTAGCAGTTAGAATAGGTGGAAAAATAACTATTAAATTTTCCGTGTTCGAATGTTAATAAGTAATAGAAACAGTCCGCACTTATTACCCTATGTGATTATTGTACTTTGTCGAATTGATCTTTTGATGCACCACATTCCGGACATACCCAATCATCTGGTAAATCTTCAAACTTTGTTCCTGGTTCTATTCCAGCATCCGGATCGCCTTGCTCAGGATCATAAACATAACTGCATATACTACAAACATATTTTTCCATCTTTTTATCTCCTTATTCAATGAGCCATTCCAATTATCCGGCAGCCTATTATATGAACGCGATAATATAAACCGGCAACTTCATTAAACTTCATTGCTTATACCAGATGTTTTAAAGATTTTAAATCACAAAATTATGCGAACAAAAACATTTTGAAAATGGCCTTTTTACGGAAAGTATGCTGTGTTAGAATACGACAAACTCGTTTTGTTTAGTCATTAAGTGAAAATGTTTTGGCAACTTTTGGTAATTTTATTGATTCTGGCTTGTCCAGATTAGGAATTATTCATGTATAGAAGTGACCGAGTAAAGGAAAGAAAGTCGAAGCTATCTTCAGAGAAGAGAGATCTTTTAGAAAAGAGATTAAGGGGTAAGAGTGTTCCTGGAAATTTTTCAGGGGAAATACCCATTCGCTCTCAAGAGGAGCCGGTTCCATTATCTTTTGCCCAGCAACGACTGTGGTTTTTAGACCAGTTAGAAGGGGAAAGTACGGCTTACCATATACCTATGGCTGTACATCTTACCGGCTTTTTACGTGTTGAAGTGTTACAGCGGTGCTTCGATGAGATCGTGCGCCGCCATGAGGCATTGAGAACTACCTTTATGGTTGAAGATGAAGAACCACGTCAAATCGTTCATCGTGAAGTGGAAACATCAATGTCCATTAAGGATATGCAACATTTAAGTGGGGAGGAAAAGAATTCTGTAGTACTCAACATTGCCAATGATGAGTTCCAACGACCCTTTGATCTTGCAAACGGCCCACTGATCAGGTTCACTCTTCTTAAGTCAGGTGTTGAGGATCATGTCCTCCTTATAACAATGCATCACATTATTTCTGATGCCTGGTCTATCGGGATATTATTCAGGGAGTTGACTACGCTTTATCAGACTTTCTCTGAAGAGAGGCCTTCACCTCTTCCTGAATTGAAAATACAATACCCGGACTTTTCAATCTGGCAGTGTCGCGAGATGAATGGAAGTTTATTTGAGAAGAATCTTGGGTATTGGAAAGAGCAGTTAACCGGAGCTACAGAAATACTCCACCTTCCTACCGACCGTCCAAGACCTCCGGTACAGACGAACCGGGGAAGCATTGAATTTTTCAGGTGTACTCCTGACCTGGCCGGAAAACTGAAGACTCTCAGCCATAAAACAGACGGAAGCCTCTTTATAACGCTTCTCACCATCTTCATTGTCCTGCTTCATAAGTATAGCGGAGAAAAGGATATTATGGTAGGTACTCCGAGTGCCAACCGTAACAGGCGCGAGATCGAACCGCTGATCGGTTTTTTTGTTAATACCCTGGTGATACGAACCGGCATTACCGATAATCCCGTGTTTCTCAATCTCCTGGAAATGGTACGTCAAATATCTCTGGACGCGTTTGAACACCAGGACCTTCCATTTGAATATCTCATTGAAGCATTAAAGCCAGAACGGAATCTGAGTCACAGCCCCTTATTCCAGGTGATGTTCGTCCTACAGAATGCGCCTGTAGGAGACTTGACGCTTCCGGGTATGAAGACAACACCACTTGAACTTGATTATGTGACGTCACTGTTTGATTTGACCCTGTCTATGGAGGAGAACCGGAATGGACTCATGGGCTTTATTGAGTATAACACCGATCTCTTTGACAGGTGTACGATTGAAAAAATGATAGAACATTTTAAAGCCTTGCTCACCGCCATAGCTGAGAATCCTTATCAGAAAATATCGGAACTTTCCCTCTTGAACGAAGCGGAACGATACCAGATGCTCGTGGAGTGGAATGATACCAAAAGCGCATATTCAGAAGGGAGGTGTGTTCATCAACTATTTGAGGAGCAGGCAGTCCGAACACCGGAAAGTTTGGCAGTGGTATGTGGAGATGAGAGTCTTACTTACCGTGAGTTAAACGCAAGAGCAAATCAACTGGCTCATCATCTTATAAGAAACGGAACCGGTCCGGAGCTGTTGGTTGGTGTCTGTATGGAACGTTCCCTGGAGATGATAATCGGACTGCTGGCCATCATAAAGTCAGGTGGTTCGTATGTGCCCCTGGATCCTGTTTATCCCGAAGAGAGACTGACCTTTATAGCAGAGGATTCAGGAATGCAGATTCTCCTTACCACAAAACAGTTGTTTCCATTGATGAGAAGCATTTCATCTCAAATTTCAAAAGTGACATCTAAAATTCTCTTCATCGATAGTGATGATATTGAAAAGGAGAGCAAAGAGAATCCTGTTTCTGACGTTGCACCTGATAATCTTGCCTATGTGATATATACATCCGGTTCTACCGGGAAACCGAAAGGCACTATGATTCAACACAAGTCATTATTAAATTTTGTTGAGTCTGCTATAGATGAATATGGAATACAGGAGAGTGATCGCGTTTTACAATTTGCCTCTATCTGCTTCGATGCCTCGGTTGAAGAGATTTTTCCCTCTCTTCTGAGCGGCGGGGGGCTGGTATTGCGAACGGATGAAATGCTCAATTCAGTATCCGAATTTTTGACCAGTTGCGATGAGATGATGATTACCGTACTGGATCTGCCGACCGTGTATTGGCATGAAATAGTTGCTGAGATGAGTCGTTTAAAACTAACTTTGCCTGAAACATTACGGTTGTTGATTATTGGGGGAGAGCGTGCAAACCCCGAAGATGTAAAGGTATGGAATCAACTGATCGGTGATATGCCGATATTGGTGAATACCTATGGGCCTACTGAGGCGACTATCGTCACGACGAAATATAACCTGTCTGGTTCAACTTACACCGCTTCAGAAGGACGAGAAGTACCTATTGGTACTCCTATTCAAAACGTGCAAACATATATTTTAGACATGTATATGCAGCCGGTTCCAGCTGGTGTTCCGGGAGAACTCCACATTGGTGGAGCAGGACTTGCAAGGGGTTATCTCAATCGGAATGATTTGACCGCAGAGAAATTCATTCCCGATCACTTCAGCCAGACACCGGGTGCCAGACTTTACAGAACGGGGGACCTTGTACGCTACCTGCCTGACGGAACAATTGAATTCCTCGGGAGGATAGATCGCCAGGTGAAGCTGCGAGGTTTCAGGATCGAACCGGGGGAGATTGAATCAGTTATCAAGAGCCTGCCTGAGGTAAAAGAGTGTGTGGTGATTGCACGGGAAGACGAGTCAAATCACAAACAACTGATTGCTTATGTAAGAAGTGAGGGTCAGACAGTTCAGCATGAAGAGCTGAGGAATTATCTAAAGACAAAGTTGCCTGACTATATGGTTCCAGCATTTTTTGTAGAGATAGAGAAATTTCCAGTAACACCGGGGGGGAAAATAGATTACAAGGCACTGCCTGCACCGGAGATGAAATACAGTGAAGAACACTTTGTTTCAGCCCGGACACCTGCTGAGGATATCCTGTGTGCCATCTGGATGGAAGTCTTAAAAATTGGGAAAATTGGGATCCATGACAACTTCTTTGA
>Ga0233429_1002088_pt1 | contig 21555 bp, 18 predicted proteins | sample SI_118_April2016_3_FD_179879 | JGI IMG/M metagenome (GOLD analysis project Ga0233429, IMG submission 179879) | Seawater microbial communities from Saanich Inlet, British Columbia, Canada - SI_118_April2016_135_MG | ecosystem: Environmental > Aquatic > Marine > Inlet | place: Canada: British... | reverse complement strand
CCTGGGCTGCATCATTATAACCCATTGCATTTCTTTCAATTTTATCCCAGACTCCCATGTGGGAGAAAAAGAGTTCACAGTTTGCAAAAGCACCGGAACCGGCATTACCAACACCCACTTTTTTGCCAACAAGATCTTTTACACTTTTAATTCCAGAACCTTTACGTGTAACCAACTGACCTGGTGCACCATAGAGCCATGCAACAGCCATGACATCTTCATACTTTTTGGTATCATTTTTCATCATGCCGTTTCGACCCAGGTAAACATGACCGGAATAAACAACACTAAACTGTTGTTTACCGGAATTTGTTTTTCTCAGGTTTTCCACTGAACCTGCTGAAGACTGTGCCTGCACTTTAAATGTAGCAGACGCTTTTACCGGTTTGTAGACTTGAACAGCATTGGCAACTACCTGGAATGTACCACCGGCAGGACCTCCACCGAATACGAGTCTTTCTTTTGCAAAGGCGGTTTGGCAAAATGCCATAGTGAGTAAAGCGATAAATCCAATGAGCAATAAATTTTTACTTTTCATACGATCCTCCATTTTGTTGATGTTAAAACCTTAAAACCATTTTTACCGTTTAGTACACTACTAAATATTGAGTCAATGAATCAATTGGAGGATTTCTGATTCTGGCGTAGGTAAATTTCTTACAAGCTCCATATGCTTGAGTTGATTACTTTGGCAATATACATTTTACCAAAATCATAAAAAGATATGGCGTTTTTAACCAAAAAACTATGCCCATGGTATTCAAGCATTAAAATTTTTTAATGACGCTTATTTAAAAATAATCTCATCTGCTGAAGAAAGGATATGGGAAAACCTCTGACCGTTTTTAGACTTCTCTTTATAAAACTTAAGGCAGTTTTTAATAATCAGTAAGACATCATCATGGGTGTGAAGTCCCGGAACCTCCATGGCAAGCCTGGGATGGCGCCCCAATCTTCCGCCAAGCATCACCCGAAATCCTTTTTCTTTTTCCCGTATGGTTCCTGTAGGACATTCGCTGATGCATTTGGCACACATCAAACATTGATTATAATCAATCAAAGGGTATTCATTTTCCAGATCAAGTATGATGGCGTTTTCCTTACAAACTTCCACGCAGGCATTGCACAATATGCATGTTTCATTTGTGATCCCCGGAAGAACTGCTCCAATGATACCGATATCAACGATCTGAGGTCTTGAGCAGGCATTAGGGCAATCAGAAAGCGCAATCCTGAACTCGTGATGAAACTTTAGATCGCCTTTTACACTTTGTTTTAAAAAAGAAAGTATATCCTCTTTTTCAATAATATCTTCAATATCCTTTGCAAGCCGGGTTGCCGAATTTGCTGTATTAGGGCATCCTGAACCTCCAAAGCAAGTGGTAACCTCATATCCTTTTATTTCTTTTTCCATTCCACCCTTGGACAGAAATTTTTTCTTTAATTCATTTACATCTGAAAATTCAACAGATAACTTTGCTTTTTGCTGAGCATAGGCCTCAACCTTTTTCTTAACTTTTTTTCTTACAAAAAATGGGACTTTATTAATGGCTCTTTCTGCTTCTTCAGACCATTTCATGAAAGAATCTCGCCCCGGGCACTGACCACAACTTCTTCAAACGGAATCTGCACCCCAGATTTTTCAAGGGCCTTTTTAACAATCATCGGCATGGCTGAACAACAAGGCACTTCCATGATAACTGATGTAATACTCTTTATACCGGACACTTTAAATACCTGGGAAAGCTTTTCAACGTACTCATCCGCATCATCAAATTTGGGACAGCCGATCATTACAGCCTTTCCGGAAAGAAAATCTGCATGAAAAGTAGGATAGGCCACAGGCACGCAATCAGCTGCGATCAAAAGATCTGCATCTTTTAAAAAAGGTGCACCAGGCGGAACCAGTCTGATCTGAACCGGCCAGTGTCCTAATGAGGACGGACCACCGGAAGTAGCAACCTTTGCATGATTTGTACAGCCGCAAGGCTCTGCCTTACCCATAGTGGGAAAAGTTTTCAGGGCTGTGGACGGACATCCGCAGCCAACAGGTTCTGCCACTTTTTTCGCGGCTTTTTGTTTTTTTAACAGTTCTTCAACAGCTTCTTCATCAAAATCATCAGCTGTTCTTTCTATGATTTTTAACGCATCCTCAGGGCAGTCTCCGATACAAGCGCCCAGGCCATCACAATACTTATCTGCAATAACTTTTGCCTTACCGTCTATAATCTGGATAGCACCTTCTGCACAGGCAATCACACAATTACCGCATCCATTACATAATTCTTCATCTATTTCGATTATTTTTCTGGTTACTTTCATTTTGTTCTCCTTTTTTTATATCAATATGAATAATAGTATTTTTTATGTTCTCTATTATTCTATAGAATTTCTTACTTTGCTTCTATCAAAACCTGTTTGGCGAGATCGTTTCCAGCTGCTGTCAGAAAAAGTTTGTCCAGTTTGGCACAAAATTCTTCATCATCAACGCCATTTTTCCCTTCGCAGGCCGTCATATGAGTCAGCATGTCGGCATCGTGCAGGACTTTTTTGTCCAGACTGTCATCTTGAGCCGGACGATTATGGTGTCCGACAATTTCAATGACGTCATTGATTAACTCTTCTTTGGCTCCCAATTTTCCCATGAGCTCTCTTGCCACATTCGGGCTTTCTTTTTCAATGTATTGCGGTTTGTCTGAATCATATTTTTTTAAGGCATTTTTTACACCGACATCATATAAATATGCTGCACAAAGTATTACCGGAAGATTTGCCTTTTCTTTTTTCCCAATTTTCTCTACAAAATTCGCGACTTTTGCTGCATGTCCGATGCGTTTAAAATCCGTTCCAAGATATCGTTTCACTTCCACAGCCACCCTGTCTTTAAGAAGATCGTCTCTTTGGGCAACAAACTCTTCTGGAAGCGTACCAAGACATTGCTCGGCAAATTTGCAATAGGATGCACATCCAAAATCCATCTGGGGGTTTACAATTTTTTTCTTGCAATTTGCGCATCTTCGGGTTGCATCATCCTTGAAAAACTCCATGGGATGACCGCATTCCGGACACTCAGTTTCAAATATGGCATCTTGACTCCAGTATTGAGTATCTTGTCCCGGGCATTTCATTTTAAGCCTCCTTTAAAAACCTTTCTGGTTAAAGCCGGTGCAGGAAAATTCATACACCGGCTTTAGATTTTCTTTGTTTACTTACCCTGCATCATGGCTTCTATATCAGCAGCCGGTTCTGTAATAAGTTTAATGTCAAAATTTTCTACCAAAACATTCAATACCGTTGGAGATACAAAAGCAGGTAAAGATGGTCCAAGTCGAATACCTTTTACACCCAGGTGAAGAAGAGCTAAAAGGACTGCAACCGCTTTTTGCTCATACCATCCAATATCAAAAGAAATCGGCAGGTCGTTGATATCATCAAGTTCAAAAACCTCTTTGAGTTTAAGGGCAATGACTGCAAGTGAGTAGCAATCATTGCATTGGCCTGCATCAAGTACTCTTGGAATCCCACCGATATCGCCGAGATCCAGTTTATTATATCTGTATTTTGCACATCCTGCTGTCAGGATCACAGCATCTTTTGGAAGTTGTTCAGCGACTTCGGTAAAATAATTTCTTCCTTTTTGACGACCATCGCACCCTGCCATGACAATAAATCTCTTGATGGCGCCGGATTTCACCGCATCCACGACTTTATCGGCAAGGGCCAGAACCTGGTTGTGGGCAAACCCGCCGACAATGGTTCCCGTCTCAATCTGGGTGGGTGCGCTACAGGTTTTTGCCTGTGAAACGATTGCGCTAAAATCTTTTGCTCCGCCATTCACTCTGTCATTGATATGGGGGGTTTCAGTATAAGAGGCAACTCCTGTGGTATAAAGCCTGTCCAGGTAAGTATTTGTCTTTTTCAATGGTACCAGGCAGTTTGTGGTCATTAGAATCGGACCGTTAAAAGACTCGAATTCCTGATTCTGATGCCACCAGGACCCGCCATAATTGCCCTTTAAATGATCATATTTTTTAAAGGCAGGATAATAGTTGGCTGGGAGCATTTCGCCATGGGTGTAAATATCCACACCAGAACCCTCAGTCTGTTTTAAAAGTTCTTCCATATCTTTAAGATCATGCCCGGAGATCAGTATTCCAGGATTTGATCCTACACCAATATTGACTTCGGTCAGTTCCGGGTTCCCATAAGCGGTTGTATTGGCTTCATCAAGAGCCGCCATGGTGGTTACAGTGACTTCACCGGCTTTAAGAACCATGCCCACCATATCATCCACGGAAAGGTCCTGGGTTGTTGAAGCCAGTCCTTTATAAAAGAAATCCCATATTTCATCTCTGGTTACGCCCAGGACAGCTGCATGGTCGGCATAGGCGGCGATTCCCTTGAGACCGAGTATGAGAAGCTCTCTTAAGGACCTGACATCTTCGTTCTCTGTGGCAAGCACGCCTACAGTTTGGGCTTTAGAGCTAAACTGTGATACATCGTTTGAATACCAGGTGGCGCTCTCATGTAAATCTGAGCCAATTTTATCCTTTGCAGATTCAAAAAGTTCTTTTTTAAGCGTCTGGGCGCGGTTTATCCAGTTAATTAGATTTTCATCATTAAAATTCGTGTTGGTAATGGTTGTAAAAAGTCCCTGGGCAATAAATTTTCCTGCTGCATCTGAAACTTCAACTCCGGCAGCCTTGGCCTTGTCTGCAATCACTGCAATTCCCTTGAGATTGTAAATCAAAAGATCCTGTAAATCAGATGTATCATTTTCTTTCCCGCACATTCCTTTGATAGTACATCCTTGGCCTTTAGCTGCTTCCTGACATTGAAAACAAAACATTTAAATTTCTCCTTATTATTATGGTTGATGAACAATTAATCTTTACATCCTGGTTTGAAATTATTATAAAAAAGAATATATGTCCTTGACTTGAATCAAGTAATCTTAATTTTTTTTTAATTTTTTTTAGATTTTGAAGTTTTCAATTGTTTCGAACATTAACAGGGGTATTCTATATTATTAAAAATTTAAAAACAATCCCTCTTTTTTCAGGTCTGCCTAATGAACACCTGGAAAAAATATCATCCATTGCCTCAACTTCCAAGTTTGACAAGGGAGAAATGATCTTCCATGAAGGAGATAAAGGAAACGGGTTTTATATGGTTGAAAAAGGGAAGGTTAAAGTTTTCAAACTTTCCTTTGAGGGCAAAGAGCAAATCCTTCATATTTATGGTCCTGGCAACACCTTTGGCGAAGTTCCGGTTTTTGAAGGAAAAAATTTTCCAGCCTCTTCAATGGCCCTTGAAAATTCTGTCATTCTTTTTCTCCCCAGAAATAAATTTGTTGACTTGATTACAAAAACACCTGGGCTTGGGATGATACTGCTGGCAGATTTGTCCAAACGTCTGCGGGACTTTACCATACAGATTGAAAACTTGAGTTTAAAAGAAGTTCCTGCAAGGCTTGCTGCCTATATTTTAACTCTTTCCAAAGAACAGCAAAATGAAAAACAGGTGACACTTCCCATTTCAAAGGCACAATTGGCCAACCTCATCGGCACCACTCCTGAAACTGTTTCCAGGATATTAAAAAAAATGATGTCATCATCTTATATTGAAGTTCAAACCAAAACCATTTTAATTAACGACCTTGAAGCACTTCTTGAGCTATCTGAATCAGGCAGTCTTTCTTAATTTTTAAAAGGTCCGACTATATGATAAAAAAGACAAAATATACCATTTGGGGGAAAGATCTTGACCCGGCAGCAATATTACAAATGGAAATCATTTTGTTGATATTGTAGCAAAATTTGAACCCAAACTTGTAAAGATGTCACTGCCAGGCAGAAGAAAACGCAAAAGAAAAGACAGATAAGTATTTTTTATTAACTCTTGCCAAGGAGGAAAAATGGGAAAATTATTAAGGGTAAACACAAAAGAAAAAACCTTTGTATTTGAAGAAATTCCAGACGTTTATTCAGGGTTAGGAGGCCGTGCGCTCACATCCAAAATGGTACTGGATGAAGTACCGGCGACCTGTCATCCGCTTGGAAAAGCAAACAAATTGATCTTTTCTCCGGGACTTTTGACAGGATCTCCCGCAGCCAATTCCGGTCGGCTGTCAGCCGGTGCAAAATCACCTCTCACCGGAGGTATAAAAGAGAGTAATGCTGGAGGCTTTGCTTCCCAGAAACTTGCAAAATTAGGCATTGCCGGCCTGATTCTTGAGAATAAGCCGGAAAAGGATGACTTCAGTATAATTGTGATTAACAATGATGGGGTCCGGATTTTGCCGGCAGGAGACCTTGTGGGCAAGGGCAATTATGCTGTCATGGAAAGCCTTTGGGAAAAATACGGTAAAAAAGTTGCCGTTCTCAGTATTGGCCAGGCAGGTGAACAATGCTTGAAAGCTGCCAGTATTCAGCAGGCCGACATGAATGGAAGACCGGGACGTGCCCACGGCAGAGGAGGACTTGGTGCTGTCATGGGGTCTAAAAAGATAAAAGCCATTGTAGTGGATGACAAGGGTGCACCCAGAATTGAAATCAAAGACCCCGAGGCCTTTAAGGCCGCCAACAAGAAATGGGTGGACATGTTAAGAAGCCATCCCGTGTCTGGCCAGGGTTTGCCTGCCCTTGGCACTGCAGTCCTTGTCAATGTGATCAATGAAGCCGGCACACTACCCACTAAAAACTTTCGATCCGGCCGGTTTGAACATGCCCAGGATATCAGTGGAGAAAAAATGGCTGAGCTCATTGAAGAAAGAGGTGGAATTACAACGGAAGGATGCCATCCGGGTTGCGTGATTAAATGTTCTAACGTGTACCATGACAAAGACGGCAAGTATCTCACATCAGGATTTGAATATGAAACCATCTGGGCATTTGGTGCCCACACCACCATCAAAGAGTTGGATGATATTGCCATGCTGGACAGGCTCAGTGATGATTTTGGCCTTGATACAATTGAAATGGGAGTCACTCTGGGAATTGCAATGGAAGGCGGCATGATTCCATGGGGAGACGGTAAGGCAGCCATTGATCTTCTGTCAAAAGTCGGCGAATATACGCCCGAAGGAAAAATCATTGGCAATGGTGCCGGATTCACGGGAGATGCCCTTGGTGTTGAAAGGGTTCCTGTGGTAAAAAACCAGTCGCTTCCTGCCTATGACCCACGATCCTGTAAAGGAGTTGGCGTGACATATGCCACAACTCCCATGGGAGCGGATCATACGGCCGGTTACGGTGTTACAGCCAATATTTTGAGTGTTGGCGGCACCATTGACCCTTGCAAAAAAGAGGGAAATGTTGAGCTTTCCCAAAACCTTCAGATCGCCACAGCAGCAATTGATGCAGCAGGGCTTTGCCTGTTTATTGCTTTTGCTGTGCTTGACAATGAAGACGGGGTTCCAACCATTGTCGATATGCTCAATGCACGGTATGGAATTTCCCTCACCCCGGATGACGTCGTTGCTCTTGGAAAATCCATATTGAACAATGAAAATGAATTCAACAGAAAAGCCGGGTTCACAAAAGTTGATGACCAGCTTCCCGAAATGTTTAATGAAATATTTCCTCCCCATGATACAACCTGGGATTTTACTTTAGAAGAATTGTCAAAAACACTAAAATTTTAAACCTTAAACTTAAATAACAAAAAAAATAAGGGCAGACTTTCTGCCCTTATTTTTTTAATTTCAACTTACCCCTAACGTTGCAAAAGTCATGAAGATTCCATATTAAAGGCATACGGTTGCAACTGTAGTAGTCACCGCAAAATCATCGATGTTCACAATTATTGTGGACCGCCCTTAAGCTTTTCACCTTTCTTAAAATAAACTTTTTTGATTTTATTTAATGGCTTTATATTGTCTTTTTTGCTATAAAAAAGGCTACATATAAAAATGTCAGGAATTTATCAGTATTTTAAAATCATGTGATCATTTCCTAGTAAGCCATAATTATTTTGGAATAATAATAAAAATGAAACTATATCAATACCCTTCCAAGAGTGCGGAAAAAAGAGTAAAAGAGATTATAGAAAGAGGCTTGGGATTTTCAAAACAGGATTATGAGACAGTACAGGCATATCTTGAAGATGTAAAAACAAGGGGGGATGAAGCCCTTGTTGAATACACCAACCGATTTGATTCAAAAAAAGTCACTACTGACTCTTTAAAAGTGACCCAAAAAGAATTTGAAATCGCATTAAAAAGCGTTGATACCACTTTTTTAAAAGCGCTTGACAGATCTGTGGCCCAACTTGTGGCTTTTCATTCAAAACAGAAAGAAAACTCCTGGATAGACACGCCGAGAAAAGGTGTCTTGGTGGGACAACTTGTAAAACCCGTGGGTACTGCAGGTATTTATGCGCCGGGAGCAAAGGGAGGAAAAACCCCCCTGGTGTCATCTGTACTGATGGGAGGAATTCCTGCAAAAACAGCGGGTGTACCATCTATTAATCTTATGACCCCGCCAATGGAAAACGGTGAAATCAACCCCCATATTCTTGCTGCAGCCCATAGAATTGGAATTACTTCAGTTTTTAAAGCCGGGAGTGCATGGGCAATAGGAGCCCTGGCCTATGGAACCAAAACCGTCCCAAAAGTGGATGTCATTGTTGGTCCAGGAAATATCTATGTCACCCTTGCAAAAAAAATTGTTGCAGGCATAGTAGGAATTGATATGATCGCAGGCCCCAGTGAAATACTTATTATTGCAGATAAACACGCAGATCCCCAATTTTTGGCCGCAGATCTTCTTTCCCAGGCAGAACACGATGTAATGGCATCTGCCATACTTGTGACAGATTCACAAAGCATTGCCAAAAAGACTGCTGCCGCCCTTGAGAGCCAGATTGAAAAACTAACCAGAAAAGATATTGCAAAACAATCTATTGAACATTTCGGTGCCATTATGCTTGTGCCGGACATTGAAACCGGCATCAAACTTTCAAACCGTCTTGCACCGGAACACCTTGAATTGATAGTCCAGGAACCCTTTGATTATATCGATCAGATTCACAATGCCGGAGCCTTATTTTTAGGCGCATATACTCCCGAACCCATGGGAGATTATATTGCAGGCCCCAACCATGTCCTGCCAACGGCCGGAACAGCAAGATTTTCCTCTGCTCTAAGTGTTGATAATTTTACAAAAAAAACCAGTTTGATTCATTATTCAAAAACCGCCTTTAAAAAAGAAGCCGACGATGTGATCCTTCTGGCTGAGACCGAAGGGTTGACTGCCCATGCCAATTGCGTAAAAATCAGAAAATAGGTGTTCTATAAAACATCATTTTACGTATTGACTAACACCCTGATTTTAATCTATAAATAACGTTTGTTTAAATTTTGCTAATAATTTTAAGTATAAAGAAAAAATAATGCAGACCATTCGAGGATTTAGAGACATACTGCCGGAGAAGATTTCCCTCTGGCAGAAAGTAGAAAAAGAAGCAACCCATTTATTTAAAAGCTTTGGCTTTAAGGAAATCAGGATTCCCATCCTTGAAAAAACCGAGCTTTTTGCAAGAAGTATCGGAGTTGTAACCGATATTGTTGAAAAAGAGATGTATACCTTTGAGGATCGCAAAGGGGATAAACTGACCTTAAGGCCGGAAGCAACGGCTTCTATTGTCAGATCTTACATCCAGCATAAAATGTATGCAAAAGACCCTATCAGAAAATTTTACATGATCGGTCCCATGTTCAGACGGGAAAGGCCGCAGAAAGGACGATACCGTCAATTCTATCAAATTGATGCAGAAATATTTGGGGTTGAATCTGCCTATGTAGACAGTCAATTGATTTTTCTGTTAAACGAATTGTTTAAACGCCTTGGACTGACTGGGCTTTCAGCACATATAAATTCCCTTGGATGTCCTGAATGCAGACCCTCTTTTCAAAAAGCGCTTTTGGACTTTATTGAATTAAAAAAAGACAGTCTTTGTGAAAATTGCTTAAGAAGGATGGATAAAAATCCCTTGAGAATCCTTGACTGCAAAATTGTAGATTGTAAAAAAGCACTTGCTGATGCTCCTGCTACTCTGGACCATCTCTGTCATGACTGTTCAAGCCATTTTGATACGGTAAAAACAACCCTTGAAAAACAAGGCCTTGATTTTATTGTAGACAAATCCCTGGTGCGAGGTCTGGATTATTATACAAGGACTGCCTGGGAAATTCAGACCACTGCTTTGGGCGCACAGAGTGCCGTTGCCGGGGGCGGGCGATATGATGGCCTTGTCAAAGAACTTGGTGGACCCCAAACACCTGCAATCGGATTTGCAATTGGCTTTGACCGACTGGTGGAGATCATGGAACAGATTGATAACAAAAAAGAAGCTCGCACCATTGATCTGTTTATCGTCTCTTTAGGTGATCTTGCCATGGAAAAAGGATATCACTGGTCCTTAGAACTGAATCAGGCCGGTATTCGCACAGAGATGGATTTCAGAGGGAAAAGCATGAAAGCCCTTATGAAACGTGCAGATAAACTCAAGGCCCAATATGTCTTGATTGCAAGAGAAGATGAGCTTAAGAAAAAAACTGTTGTAATACGAAACATGAATACCAAAGAACAGGTAGTACTCGCAATAGAAACACTGGTTCCTGAACTTATCAAGATATTTAATAAATAATATAGAGGAAAATTATACGTGACTGATTCACTGGGAGATTTAAAAAGAACACATCATTGTTGCCAATTAAGAGCCACGGATATCAATAAAGAAGTTGTTTTAATGGGCTGGGTTCAGCACCGCCGCGACCATGGGGGGGTAGTCTTTATAGATTTAAGGGACAGAGAAGGTATCACCCAAATCGTTTTTAACCCGGAAAATTCAAAAGAGATTCATAAAAGAGCCCAGGAAATCAGGAACGAATATGTCCTTGGTGTTAAAGGAAAAGTTATTGCCCGTCCGGATGATATGCTCAACCCTGCTATGAAAACCGGTGCCATTGAAGTTTTGATAGATGAATTGAACATTTTTTCAAAGGCCAAAACACCGGCATTCCAGATTGAAGACCGTGTGGAAGCGTCGGAATCCATTCGTCTGCAATACAGATATCTGGATTTAAGACGACCCCAGCTGAAAAAAAATATTCTGGCAAGACATAAGGCCACCATGGCTATCAGAAACTATCTTGACAATAAAGGCTTTGTTGATATTGAAACACCCTTTTTAACCAAAAGCACACCAGAAGGAGCAAGGGATTACCTGGTTCCGTCCAGGGTCAACCCGGGGGAATTTTATGCACTCCCGCAATCTCCCCAGCTTTTTAAACAATTATTAATGATTTCAGGGTTTGACAGGTATTATCAGATTGTCAAATGTTTCAGAGACGAAGACTTAAGAGCGGACCGGCAGCCTGAGTTTACCCAGATCGATATGGAACTTTCTTTTGTTAATGAAAAAGAGATTATGGAAATTGCAGAAGGTATGATTGTCACTATTTTTAAAAAAGTGCTTGATCTGGACCTTGTCATCCCTTTTCCTCAGATCACATATGATGAGGCCATTTCAAGATTTGGTCTGGACAGGCCTGACTTAAGATTCGGTCTGGAATTGTGCGAGGTTTCCGATATTGTAAAAGATACTGGATTCAAGGTGTTTGCAAATGTAGTAAAAAATGGCGGCCTTGTTAAAGCCATTAATGCAAAGGGATGTTCAACTTTTACCAGAAAACAGATTGACGAGTTGACTGATTTTGCTGCTGTTTATAAAGCAAAGGGTCTTGCCTGGATAAAGATCAAAGAAAATGAATGGCAGTCTCCCATTGCCAAATTCTTTACTGACAAAGAAAAAGATGCATTAAGGATACGGCTTGATCTTGAACCCGGTGATATTGTTTTCTTTGTGGCAGACCAGGCAAAAATAACCAATGAAGCTCTGGGTCAGCTAAGAAATGAACTGGCAAGACGGCTTGAACTGATTTCCGATGACACCTTTGAATTTACCTGGGTGACCCAATTCCCATTAATGGATTATGATGAAACAGAAAAACGTTACCAGGCCCTGCATCATCCTTTTACAGCACCCCTTGAGGAAGATATTGAAAAACTTTCTTCTGATCCTCTTTTAGTAAAATCAAGGGCCTATGATTTGGTGTTGAACGGGATTGAAATTGGCGGCGGAAGTATTCGTATTCATTCAGCTGAACTTCAGGAACAGGTATTAAACTGCCTTGGAATTGATGCCACCAAAGCCAATGAAAAATTTGGTTTTCTTTTAAATGCCCTGTCCTCTGGGGCACCTCCCCATGGTGGAATCGCTTTTGGTCTGGATCGATTAATGATGTTGTTATGCCATGAAGACTCCATCAGAAACGTTATTGCCTTTCCAAAAACTCAAAAAGCTACCTGTCCTCTGACTGAAGCGCCATCAAAGACATCAATGGAACAGCTCCAGGAACTTTCAATCAAAGTTACTAAAATAGAAGAATAACCCTATTCATAAAAATTCAAAGCACCAGAACAAGCCTGTAAGCTCTTTTTCTGGTGCTTTGATTAAAGTTTACTGTTTCGATGAGTTCGTGATTGATTCACATAAATAAAATTTCTTTTAATTTATGTGATAATTCAATTGCATTATAAGGTTTTAAAAGATATCCCTTACATCCCCGTTTCAGCATCTCCTGAGCCTTTTCATCTATGGAATAGCCCGTTGAAAGCAATACCTTAATATCAGGGTTTAGTTTTTTAAGTTCTATAAATGTCTCAAGGCCATTCATCTCAGGCATTCTCATATCAAGAATAACAAGACTTATTCTGTCTTTTTTCTTTTTATAATTGCTGATTGCCTTTTTACCGGAATCAGCAGTTATCACACTATACCCCAATGATTTGCAAATTTTGCTGCCAACCTTTAGAGTTTTTTTATCATCATCCACTAACAGTATGGATTCCATCCATAAACCTGAGTTTTCATCTCCTGCCGGGATACCAAAATCATCTATAGCTTGCTTTAAAGGTAAAATAACGGAAAAAGACGATCCCGTGTTTGGATAACTCCTTACATCTATGACCCCGTCATGGTTTTCAACGATTTCTCTGGCAAATGTTAATCCCAGACCTTTTTTCGTAGGATAGCTGTTATTATCAGTAGAATAAAAAGGCTTGAAAATACTCTCCAACTGCCCTTTTTCCATTCCAATTCCCGTATCAATTATGGTAATTTTTACGAAAAGTCCTGTACTCAACCCGTAAGCATCAGCCGTTCCATTTAAAATAACTGCTGATTCAGTACTAATGGAAAGCTTTCCGCCTTTTGGCATGGCATCCATTGCATTATCAATTATGCTTGCCAATACCTGGTTAATTTTATCAGGATCAGCTTCAACAATCAGGGCTTTTGGATCAAGATCCACATCCAGTACAATTTTTTTACCCTTCATATCAAGGTTTTCCACGATGTTCCGAACCAGCCGGTTTATATCAATAGAGCTGGTATAATATTCATTCATTTTTGCGAAACAACGTAATAAATTCACCATTTCTGATCCTTTATCAATACTATTGATGATTTCCTTAATGTGTTGATAAAGTGGATCAGATTGTTCTACACTATTCATCATTAGTGATGCTCTGGATTTAATTTCTGATAGAAGAATCGTAAAATCATGTGCGACCCCGCCCGTTATTGCTTCCATTGCATCGGGGATCTCATTTTTTAATTGAATATGCTCCATTTGTATACCTTATCTTAAACTCAGTTAATCTTAGGTATTGCCAAATTAAGCTTTATAATAGTTGAACTGATTTGAAAAATCAATTAGGGTAAACCCTGAATTTTAAAAAAAATGGCATTTTTTTTACTCCAAAAACACAATTCCTTCTTTGATTGCAAATTTTGTGAGACCGGCAATATTGAAAATATTGAGTTTTTTCATGATGCTTCTACGGTGGGATTCTATTGTTTTGATGCTCACGCCAAGTTTCTCAGCAATATCCCTGGTTTTTTTGCCTTCTGCAACCAGTTGCAAAACATAGCGTTCTTTTTTTGAAAGTTTTTTAAATTTTGGTATATCACCTATGAATTTTAATTTATTTCCCTGGTTATCAACGTACATCCCGGCAATTGAGGGTGTTAAATAAAGATTTCCTCTGTCAACTTCTTTTACTGCATTATACAATTCACCAAAGGCCGTTTCTTTTAGAACATATCCTGACGCACCGGATCCAAGCATTTTATCGATAATTTTTTTATTGGAATGCATTGAAAGAGCAATAACCTTGGTTCTTGGAACTTGTTTTCGTATGGCTGCAGTGGCTTCCACACCATTTAGATCCGGCATTGAAATATCCATCAGCACAACATCGGGTTGATACTTTATAGTAAAAGTTACTGCCTCATGACCATTTTTAGCAATCGCAACGACATCCATCCCCTTTTTTTCAAAAAGGGCTTTCATTCCTTCCCGGATAATTGCATGGTCATCTGCTATGATTATCCTGATTGTCATATTCCCCGCTGAATATTTAATTTTCTCGGATAAAAGTCTATCCTGCCCATTCTTTAAAATCAAACAATAATTTATTTTTGTATCTCCCCCTAAAGTCCTTGTTTATAAAGCAAAGAACAAACATACAACATATGATCAGCAAAAATGCAGCGGGGATTTTTCCCTTTTTACAATTAAACTCCAATTATGTAGCGAGTTTTTTTTGTTGCGAGTTTACCCCGCCTGATCCCGCAGACCCCGCCCCTTATTTTTAAATAATACCCCGCTGGTCATTCTTATTAGCCTATCATAGACTTGAGGAGGTACCAGGTCTATGAGAAAGAAGATACGAAGACGTAGATGCAAACACTGTGATGATTTATTCACGCCAGATCCCCGCCACTTAAAAAGACAAAAGTTTTGCGATAAACCAGAATGCAAAATTGCCAGCAAAAAATACAGCCAGCAGAAGTGGTTAAAAAAATTGAAAAACCGGGACTATTTTTCTGGATCTGAACATGTCATTCGTGTCCAGCAATGGCGTGAGCAAAATCCCGGCTATTGGAAGCGGGAAAAATCTAAAAAGACACCCATCTTATTTGAGCATGCGTTACAAGATACGTTATTGACCAAGACGTCTGTTGGTAAAGGCTTTCAATTAAATTTAATGCAAGATGCGTTACAAGATATGTTATCAGGCAAAACCTTTGTCATTATTGGGGTTACCCCCCATCTTAATAAAACTGCGTTACAAGAGATTATTGATTTCACAGATCAGGGGACAGTAAAATTGGTGCCGAATGTTCTTAAAACACTGATTGATCAAAAAAAGGGGATTCAATATGGGCAAATGCTTTTCTTCCCATGAACTTTATAGGTTAAGAAATTCGATACCAATAGATGTTTTAATCGAAAAGGAACTGGCGATTCCATCCAAAATCAGTGAGGGCTTTTTTCGTTTTCTCTGTCCCTTGTGCAATGAATTTCAAACAGCGGTCAATCCTAAAACCAACCTGGGCCGATGCTTCAGGTGTGAGAAAAACTTTAATACCATTGATATGGTAATGACCTGGCATAAAACAGGGTTTATCGACAGTGTAAAATATCTTCAGACAATTCTAAAATAGGATGAGCATATCATGACACAGGATTCTAAAAAGGTTGTACAAAATTTTTCCAGGAGCTGTAAAATACCAGAAGAGTTCAGGGTAAAACAGGATGTGCTGCCAAAAGAATACGAGCAATACCTGGATTATTATAGCGTTCAAGTTCGAAGGATGCATTCCGTTCAGTATATGAGGCAAATACTATCCGGCCTCAATCTGTATTTACAAAAATCAAATATTGCTTTTTGTAAAATATCAATCGAACATATCGATCATTTTTTAGCACTTTATAATAAAAATTATGCCACGGCAACATGCAGGATTAATAGATCTTTTCTGCGTGAATTTTTAAAATATTTTTATCGGAATGGATGCATCAAAAAGAACCTTGCCCCTTTAGTCAAAAGTCCGCCGGAGTTTGCACGTTCAAAACCACCGAAATTTTTACGTCCAAAAGAAGTAAAAAAATTATTTAGCAGTCTTGATCTTTGTGCCCCAAAAGATATTCGTACCTATGCGACAATGCACCTGGTGTACTACCTGGGGCTACGTCCCAGGGAAGTCAGCATGATAACTTTTAATGATATCTCGTTCAGACAAAAAGAAATCTTTATTCGATCCAGAAAAAATTATAGCCCGGCTCATCTTCCGCTTCCAGATGACACCATAAAGGCAATCACCGCTTATATCGTTGGAGGCAGGCCGAAAAGCAAACACCGAACGCTTTTTTTACAGCTTGTTCCGCCTTATAAACCTGTAAATATAAATAATGATGTCACTTATCATATCCGGGACTGCATGCAAAAAAACAATCTTTTTGCAACTACCTATTGGCTACGTCATTCATATGCACAGAATCTTTTAGAGTCAGGCGCATCCATTTATGAAATCAAAGAAATGATGGGCCATAAAACCATCGACTCAACCCACAGGTATCTGAGCATACATGTTAATCTTATGCGGGAGATTATCCTTGATGAAACGCTTTAACAGCTTTTTAGCTGAACAAATGGAAAATTTTATCGAATATCGTTTACTATTGGGGTATTCGGTAAAACAGACGGTTCACTATCTTAAAGTTTTTGATCGATATGTAGTTGAAAAAAACACAACCTGGGCATCCTTTAATCCATTGTTTTTTCTTGAGTTCAGAGCCAGTCTTAATTACGAAAACCGAACTAAAAATACGGGTTTTAGAACAGTCAAAATGTTTTTTAACTTTCTTATCCGCAAAGATTTGATCCAGGAAAATCCATTACTGGAAATTGCCCAATTACCGAAAAATCAGATTGTTCCTTTTATATTTTCTCCGGAAGAAACAGATCTTTTGATTAATGGCGTAATTAAATTGATGCGTAGAACTGAACGACTCTATTTAGGTGATTTTAGTGCTTACATCTCCTTTTTATTGATGGCCCGATGCGGGCTTAGAATCTCAGAGACACTTAATTTGTTAAAAATCAATTATATGCCTGAAGAAAGGACGATCTATATTGAGAAAACAAAATTTAAAAAAGACCGGCTGATCCCTATACCAAAAGCTCTGGTTGCTGAGATAAACAACCTGCTGAACCTTCGTCGGTTATTTGATAAAGAGGATAATCCTTTACTGCTGGTAAAAAATGATCATACAAAATTATCAAAATACTATATGGATCTAAAGATTAAAGAAGCTATCAAATATATTAACCTTGATCAGCCACGGAAAGTAATAGGGACTACTAATTTTTGTGGCCCTTCACATCATTCCTTGCGCCACTCATTCGCTGTTAATACACTAAAACGAATAAAACTGCAGGGTAAATCTCCTCAAAATGCTTTACCTGTTCTGGCAACTTACATGGGACACAGCGAGTACAGATACACAACAAAATACCTGAAAGTACTGGATGCAGAACATCGCCACCAGATGTTTGATTTTTCAATGTCAATGCATGAGGCCATATGAGATTATCAAGTTGCCTACTTGAGTATTTTAATCAATACTTGCCCCAGATAAAAGGGACAAGTGAACAAAGCATTAAAACATACCGGCAAACGTTTTCTTTGTTTTTGTATTTTCTGGGCAACTATCACTCAATCAAAATAAAATCTTTAAAAATAGAGCATCTATCAGCAGATGCCGTACTGTCTTTTTTGCATCACCTGGAGACCCACAGGAAGAATATAGTTCAAACCCGCAATAACCGCCTTGCCGTTATTAAATCTTTGGCAAAAATGATCCGGTTCATGCATCCGGATAAAAAACATATTGCCCAAGCCATCCTGAACATCCCGCAGAAAAGAGCTCAAAAAAAAATAATGGGGTTTTTATATCCGGATGAGGTCATGAAAGTTTTTAAAGCAGTGGATCTTAAGAAAAAACAAGGAATGCGGGATTTTACCATCCTTCATCTTCTTTATGACTCTGGTGCCCGGGCCAGTGAAATTGCAACCCTCGACCTTGACTATTTTGATCCTCGAAACGAAACCATCGCAGTCCTAGGCAAGGGGAACCGGTACCGGCTGATTAATCTCTGGCCAAAAACAGCTTCTTTAATCACAAACTATGTTTTAAACTACCGCATTGATCCGATCCCTGTATATGGCCATAGGTTATTTATCAACCAGCGAAAACGATCATTGACACGACATGGCATTAATAAAATTTGTAGGAAATATCTGGCTAAAGCACTCCCGCCAAAGCGTCTCAAAGGACTGAGCCCTGCCCATTGCTTCAGGCATGCCTGCGCTGTGAGGATGCGAATTTTAGGTGATCCTGTGTCTGATATAAAAAATCGTCTTGGACACAAAAGTGTAGAGTCAACCATGGCTTATCTGCACATTGATCTGTCGAGAAAACGTGATATCCAAAAAAGATTTATTGAATACACACAGTCGAAAATAACACATGATAAGAAAATAGATGAGCTAATAGATTGGGAAAACAACAAGGAAACGCTTACCTGGCTTGACAGTCTTTAACCATTGGAACTGCCTGTGCCAGACACAGTGAGGTATGCAAAGAGGCAAAATATTATGTTGCCAGTTTTTTTAAGAATTTTGAAACTGTGTTCTAACCGATTGAATTTATTACCAATATGAATTTACAATCAATAAATCAAATTTTGTTATTATTTTAGAGGGTTAAACCCACTCGCAACATAACTCCAATAGTTTTTGCAACAAAAGCAAATTATGAGAAAAGATTATACATCGCAAAAAAAAGCCTGAAAACAAACATTACCGCCTTTTTTATTGCTGAAAAGAATGAATACTGATACAAAACAAGATTGAGGAAGACGATGCTAGTTGTAATGGAAAAAAACATAACTGAAAAAAAAATTCAAGCTATCATAACCGCTATTGAAAAAAGAGGTTACACCGCCCGTACCATACCAGTAGGCGACAGGGTATCCATTGGCATTTTGCATAATAAGAATTCTATTGAGGCAACCCATTTTTTGGGACTTGACGGTGTAAAGGAGGTTATTCCGGTGACAAAACCATATAAACTTGTCGGCCGGGAGTTTCAGAAGGAAAACACCCTCATTAAAGTCGGTGATGCAGTTTTCGGTGATGGGAGTTTTGTCGTAATAGCCGGTCCCTGTGCTGTGGAAAGCGAAAAACAGATTCTATCTATTGCAAAATCTGTTCAAAATGCCGGAGCAAAGGTATTCAGAGGAGGGGCGTTTAAGCCAAGAACCTCCCCATATTCTTTCCAGGGGCTTGGAAAAAAAGGGCTCATCTTTTTAGCAAAAGTGAGGAAAGAAACCGGATTACCCATAGCTACGGAAGTTATGGATGTTGAAACTTTTGATCTTGTTGAAGAATATGCCGATATAATACAGATCGGTACTAGAAATATGCAAAATTTCAGTCTTTTAAGACGCGCCGGAAGTTCTGACAAACCTGTTCTTTTAAAAAGAGGAATGTCTGCCACTCTGCAGGAATGGCTCATGGCAGCTGAATATATAATGGAACAGGGCAATACCAAGGTTATCCTCTGTGAAAGAGGGGTAAGGACCTTTGTAAGACACAGCAGAAACACCTTAGACCTATCCGTTGTGCCGGCAGTTAAAAAGGAAAGTCACCTCCCCATTATTGTTGATCCCAGTCATGCCGCAGGAATAAGGGATCAGGTCATATCCCTTGCCCATGCTTCAGCAGCTTTAGGTGCAGATGGAGTGATGATTGAAGTTCATAACCATCCAAAAGAGGCTTTGAGTGATGGCCCACAGTCTCTATATCCTGATCAGTTTGTTACAGCTATGGAAAAAATGAAGGCAATCCACGCAATTATAGGTAATAAATAATGAAGACATTCCATATAAAAGGTGGCTATGGGAGTTCTTCCATCTATGTGGGAGAGCGCCTCAAAAACCTGGAAAACTATCTACCCGACGTCCAAACCATAATTATCACAGATGAAAATATAAAAAAATATTATCAAAAAGACTTCCCAAATGTTCCTATTATTACCATTGGAACTGGAGAAGGTATTAAAACCCTTGCCACTATTGAAATCATATTAAAAGAACTTGTTCACTATTCCTGCGACCGCTCAAGTTTTATTGTGGGAATCGGCGGTGGTATCGTCTGCGATATTGTAGGATTTGCAGCCTCTGTTTTTTTAAGAGGAGTAAACTTCGGATTTGTATCCACTTCTCTTTTGTCCCAGGTGGATGCCAGTGTTGGCGGAAAAAACGGGGTTAATCTGGATTCGTATAAAAATATGGTCGGCGTTTTTAACCAGCCCGAATTTGTCATATGCGATCTCGAACTTTTAAACACTCTGCCTAAAAAAGAAATTTCAAATGGTCTTGCCGAAATCGTAAAACATGCTCTTATTTCAGATGTAGGCCTGTTTAATTTTATTGAAAAAAATAGTCAAAAAGCACTTTGCCTTGATTATGACACTATTCTCAGACTTGTCACGGATTCAGTTAAAATCAAGTCTCAAGTGGTTCAGCAAGATGAAAAAGAATCCAATGAAAGAAGAAAACTCAATTTTGGCCACACCATTGGCCACGCCATTGAAAAGATCGAAAAAAAAGGACATGGTAGAGCCGTGGCCATGGGAATTGTGGCGGCTGCCGAATTTTCACAGGCAAGACGTCTGATATGCCGGGAAGATGTTTCAAAAATCTGTTCTCTTTTAACTGATCTTAACCTTCCAACAATGCTTGAGTATAGTGCAAAAGAGGTTATCAGCGCCGCAAGTAAAGATAAAAAAAAGCAGGGTAGCGATCTCTTTTACGTTTTCCTTGAACAAATAGGTAAAGCAAGGGTTGAAAAAATCAGTTTTGAAAAAATGAATACTTTTATAAAATCTATTTTTAAAGAATAGGTCCATAACTATTTTTTCACAATCACAATAATTCGAGTGGGGTCAGGCCTGCATAGTTGCGTTTATTTGGCAATAAACGCAACTATGCAGGCCTGACCCCACCTGTTATGACCCCACCTGTTAAGGGCCTAAGACCGAAAGTTGAGATTATATTGTATTTTTGATTTTAAAATTTTCTTGATTCATAGTTGGTGACAATAATTCCTGAAAAAATCAGCATCATGCTGTAAAGATGAATCATGCGGATGCTTTCATGCAAAAAAAGATACCCTAAAAAACCGCTGAACAAAGGAAGAATATAATAAACCATTCCGGCCTTGGATGGGCCCAGGACAACAATAGCCTTATTCCAGAAAATAAATGCACACAGTGACGCAAAAATACCAACATAAAGAATTGCAGGTATTGTGCTTTGATTTAAAAAAGATTGATGCACAGAACTTTGTTCCCATAAAAAAAATGGAAATAAAAAAATCAATCCCAGTATAAAGGTGGAAAACTGCAAGGCAATAATACTAACTCCCTCGGGTCTATTTTTTAATAAAATGCTGTAAACGGCAAAGATCATGGATGCCAATAACATCCAGACATCCCCAATATTAAAAGAAATACTTAAAAGGCTTGAAATTCTCCCTTTTGTAATAAGAACAAGGACACCAGTTAAAACA
>Ga0233429_1002082_pt1 | contig 21581 bp, 16 predicted proteins | sample SI_118_April2016_3_FD_179879 | JGI IMG/M metagenome (GOLD analysis project Ga0233429, IMG submission 179879) | Seawater microbial communities from Saanich Inlet, British Columbia, Canada - SI_118_April2016_135_MG | ecosystem: Environmental > Aquatic > Marine > Inlet | place: Canada: British... | reverse complement strand
CACCCCGGCATGGTTCGCGAGAGGCTGCGCAGAATATCAATGGCGGGAAAGCGCCCGCGTTCGGCGATGCTGCGGTCCAGCACGATATGACCGTCCAGAATACCGCGCACGGCATCGGCGATAGGTTCGTTATGATCGTCGCCTTCGACAAGTACCGTAAACAAGCCCGTTATGCCGCCCTTACCGGTGCCGGGACCGGCGCGCTCCAACAGACGCGGCAGTTCGGCAAAGACCGAGGGGGTGTAACCTTTTGAGGCGGGGGGCTCGCCGCCCGAGAGCCCGATTTCGCGCTGGGCCATAGCGAATCGCGTGACGCTATCCATCATGCATAAGACGTCCTGGTCATTATCGCGAAAAAATTCTGCCAGGGTCATGGTCATATAGGCGGCCTGCCGGCGCATCAACGCAGGCTCGTCCGACGTGGCGACAACAACAACACTGCGCGCAAGACCTTCTTCGCCCAAATTATCCTCAATGAATTCCTGCACCTCGCGGCCACGTTCGCCGATCAAGCCAATGACCGCCACGTCCGAGGCGGTATAACGGGCCAACATGGACATCAGCACCGATTTACCCACGCCACTGCCGGCAAAGATGCCCATACGTTGGCCACGGCACATGGTGACATATGTATTCAGGGCGCGGACGCCCATATCCACCTTGCCTTTTACCCGCTGGCGCGCATGGGCCTGCGGCGGCACGCCCCGCAAGGGATAGGCCTGGTTGCCACGGGGCAAAGGCCCTTTATTATCAATAGGTTCACCCATGGCATTGACCACGCGGCCCAGCCAGCGGTCGCTCGGATAAACCTTTGGATTATGCTCGTCCACCAGAGCCTTGCAGCCCATACCGATGCCCTCAAGGGTGCCGTAGGGCAGCAATACCGCCGCATTGTCGTTAAATCCCACGACTTCCGCCATAACGGAGCGGCCATCGCGGGTTTGCACAGCACAGCGGGAGCCGACGCTCAATGCGGTTTGCGCTCCACAGACTTCCAGCGTCAGGCCGCGTACGCCGCCGACACGGCCATAAAACTGATGCGGTGGAATTTGGTCGATTTCGCTTAATGCAGTTTTCACGAGACTCTTTGACACACAAAATTTCAGCGGGGTCGATGCTGGCATCTTTGCCCTTTGAGCTTAAGTTTCGGTAAAGGGCAGACCGGATGGGTAAAAAAAGACAGATAAATCTTGCTTAATACTTTCTGTTAATGATTCATTAACCTAGCAAAGTTAACCTTGGTTAACGATCGGTAGACGGGAGGACGGAAATGCGGGTTTTACTCATAGAAGATGATACGGCCATGGCGAAAAGCATCGATCTGATGCTGCAGGGCGATGGCTTCAATGTTTACGCCACTGATCTGGGCGAAGAAGGCCTGGATCTTGGTAAGATTTACGACTACGACATCATTGTTTTAGATCTAAATTTGCCGGACATGCATGGCTACGATGTTTTGAAGAAACTTCGTGTTGCCAAAGTGGAAACGCCAATTCTGATCTTGTCAGGTATGTCAGAGCCGGATGATAAGGTCCGGGGTTTAGGTTTTGGTGCTGACGACTATATGACCAAGCCCTTTGACAAGCGCGAGTTGGTGGCACGGATTCATGCCATCGTCCGACGCTCAAAAGGCCATTCACAATCGATTATCAAAACAGGCAAGCTGACGGTTAATCTCGATAGCCGCGCAGTCGAGGTTGAGGCGCAGCGTCTGCACCTGACCGGTAAAGAATACGCCATGTTGGAGCTGCTCTCTCTGCGTAAGGGCACGACGCTCACCAAAGAGATGTTCCTGAACCATCTTTACGGTGGCATGGATGAGCCGGAATTGAAAATCATTGACGTTTTCATCTGTAAATTACGCAAAAAGCTTGCGAATGCGACAGGTGGCGAACACTACATCGAGACGGTTTGGGGGCGTGGTTATGTGTTGCGCGACCCACCCGCCAACGAAGAGGAAGCCGCCTAAACCTCTTGCGGCGTTACATCACAAACGAAAACGGCCGCTCATCAGAGCGGCCGTTTTTTGTTTGAGGTTTTGAATTTTCTATCGAAACCGGAAGCACAAATTCCGGGCGATTTATTGCCTGGCGAATAGGGTCCGGTTTAGTCTTGATCGTCGTCTGCGGAATATTTCTCGATGGCTTTTTCCAACGAGGCCAGCAGTTCCTGGCCGATTTCACCGCCATCACCAGCAACCCGTCCATTGATAACGGCTTTCATGCCGTCCACATGGGCTTTGATCAGCCCCACCAAATTATCGCTGCATTCTTCAGACTTGTGAGTGCATTTATAAAGAGATTCGCCAAAATTCGTGATCAGGGGATAGCCGAAAGTGCCACCCTGCCCTTTCATATCATGGGCAATGTCGTGAATGGTGGCGACGTTCTCATGCCGGGTTTCGGGCGTATCAATACAACGGCGATAATTTTCGGACAGCTCATCGATTAGACTTTGCACCCAATCGGGATAGTCCTCTGCCATCTTGTTGAATTCGGCCTCTGCCGCCTGGATCGCTTCGATGGGGATACCGCCCTTGTCACCGGGTCCAACACCGCCACCAGAGGCTTTATCCTTCAAAATATTGCGAATGATATAAAACCGGACACCGGGAACTTTTTCGGCCTTGCCTTGGGCTTCTGCGTTAGACATGAACCACCTCTATATTCCGTTCGTCATTTTTACGCCGGTCCTTGCCGGGGGGAATTTCCTTTTGATTGCGACGGCGATCCGGACCGAAATACTTATTTGTATGGACAAATTTCCGGGGTCGGTTGACCACCTGCAAAAGGCGTTGCCCCAAATTGACCACGGAAAATGGCTTTGCCAGCATTTCCGTCGCGCCCATGGCGCGGGCCTCGCGCACTTTTTCCCTGTCCGCATACCCCGTCACCATGACAAAGGGTATAAATCGATTTGGGCTTTCCTTATGGCGACGCACCCAGCGCAACAGCATCATGCCGTCGACGGGGCTCATCTGCCAGTTGGAGAAAATGATATCCACATTCTGCATACCAGCCTTCATGGGGTCTGATGTTACCAACTGCAGAAAGTCGATGCCCTGGCCGCCGTCGTCCACGGTTTTAACATTACCGACGCCGATAGCCCGTAAGGACGCGGACATCAGGGTCCGCATATACGAGCTGTCATCGACAACAAGACAGGAAAATAGTCCGAAATCATAATCGGCCATTGTGGCCCTCCGCTTAAATTCTTTAGGCAGAGTGCCGGAAAATGGTTAATGAGCGGTTAGCCGGCAACCATTCGTCGTACCAGGCTATTTTTGATCACCCCAAAGCTCATCCGCCAGCTCGGGACTGTAGTAGCCGCGTTGAATATCACGCTCAATCAAGGCCGGTTCACGCAGGTTCGCATCGCCATAGCCACCACCCCCTGGAGTGGAGACATGGATGATATCACCTTCGACGACTTCAATATCCTGGTCCTTGGACAAATGCGGTGGAATATAGGTCCCGTCCGCCCGCTCTACACGGACGCGGTTTACGGCGCCATCACTGCCGCCCAGGACACCTTGGGGGCCATAGCGTCCGTGATCCATGACGAACGAGGCCCGTCCCCAGCCTTGGCGGATCTGCAGAGCATAATCCACACCGAAGCCCCCGCGTTGTTGTCCCGCACCGCCAGATCCCTCACGCAGGGCAAATTCCTGAAACAAAACGGGATAGCGTTGTTCCAACACCTCAATCGGCTGCATGGTGGAAATGCCGATCGTGGAACAACCATTACTAAGGCCATCACCGTGCAGGCTGCCGCCATAACCGCCGCCGGTGAACAGATACATCACATAAGGTTTGTTGTGCCTCTCGTCCATGCCGCCCAGGGCGAAATTACCTGAGGTCCCCGCAGGTGCGGCAAACAGGCGGTCTGGCAGGGCCGAAACCAGGGCGGCAAAGACCGCCTCGGCGATTCGCTGGCTAACCTCCGCAGCACAACCCGACACCGGTCTTGGATATTCCGCATAGAGGAAGGTTCCCACCGGATCGGTAATATGCAAAGGCTCAAAGGTACCCGCATTGATGGGCACTTCCGGGAAAATATGTTTCATGGCCAAATAGACCGAGGATCGCGTGGTCGCGATCACGGAATTCATGGGCCCCTTACAGGGTGGCGAGGAGTTGGAGAAATCGAAATATAAATCACCCTCCCGCTTTTCAATGGAAAGATTGATCTTCAATGGCTCATCCACAACGCCATCGGAATCCACCCACGAAACGCTGTTATATTGACCATCGGGTATATGGGCGATGGAAGCGCGCATTTGCTGGGCCGCCCGGCGGCGCATCTCGTCAATGGATGCCTCAACCACATCGCGGCCATAGCGATCCAGCAAAGCCTTCAACCGCCGCTCCCCCACCCACAGGGCCGCGACCTGGGCCTTGATATCGCCAATGGTCTCCCCCGCCACACGGATGTTGGAAAGAATGATTGCCTGGATTTCTTCATCCAGGGCACCGCCCTTGTACAATTTCACGGGCGGCAGGCGCAGACCTTCCTGTTCTACTTCGGTGGCCGAGGCGGAAAAGCCACCCGGCACCGCACCACCCGTATCCCGCCAATGGCCCGTGTTGGAGAGCCAGCAAAATATCTCCCCCTGATAAAAGAACGGCATGGCCATGCGCACATCCATCAAGTGGGTGCCGCCCAAATAGGGATCGTTAACGATATAGATATCGCCCGGCTGCAAATCCTTGGCCTGGCTGATCACGTAGCGGGTCGAAAACTGCATGGTGCCAACGAAAATTGGCAGGCCCAATTCGCCTTGGGCGATCAGGGCGCCATCGTCACGATGATAAATACCGTCGGACCGATCCATCGCCTCGGCAATCACCGGGCTGAAGGCGGCGCGTTGGAATGCCAAGTCCATTTCGTTGCAAACCTGGTTCAGGCCGTTTTGCAGCACTGCCAAGGTGACATGATCCAGCTGTGGTTTGTTTGTTTCAACCATTTTCCATCACTCCCGAAATGCCGCCGGTACGTGCACCACCAGATTGCCCACGTCATCCACCACCACCTCGTTACCCGGTTCGATAATGATCGTGGTATCCATCTGTTCCAGTATTGCCGGGCCTGGAAATTTAGCCCCCAAAGGCAGGGCGTCGCGGGCCATGATGGGCGTCTCCAACCAGCCCCCGCCGTCACTGCTGTCGCCGCCGCCATTGGGAAACCAAACCTGGCGACTGCCGGTTTTTGCCCCTGCGATATCCGCCGCCCGCATCGAAGGGTCCATCAACGATGCCAGGGCAATTTCCCCCCGTCGGCCAATCACAGCCGTATGCAAAGTGACCAATACGGCACGAATTTCAGGTAGGCGCAGGGAGAACCGGCTGTAATAAGCCTCTTCGAACGCGGCCTGGATCTCCTCCCGGCTGGGGGTTGCGCCATCTAAGGGTATGCGCAACATATGGCTTTGGCCCTGGAATTGCATTTCGGCAGCATGGACCAAAACCTCGTCCTCAACTTCGACGCCTTCATTTGCAATGATCCTTTGGCCCGCGGCAATTTGGCCAGCCAAAATGCCGTGAACCTGATCCATATCCACATCCGCCATGGGTTGGTTCAGCGTATTGACGTAGTCATGGCGCACATCCGCGACCGCGCAGCCGATGGCATTGGTGATGCCCGGCTTGGCGGGAATTAGGACCTGCGGGATGGCCAGTTCCGCCGCCAGGGCGGTGGCGTGCAAGGGCCCCGCGCCGCCGAAGGCAAAAAGCGCGAAATCCCGTGGGTCGTGGCCACGGGCCAGACTGACCATGCGAATGGCACCCGCCATTCGGTCGTTGCCGATCTGTAATATGGCCGCCGCCGTATCCTCCGCGTCCAGACCCAATTCAGCACCGACTGCGTCGACAAGCCTTTGGCGCACCTGCTCCATCGATACAGGACTATCGACAGCCAGTAACGCCGAGGGGTTCAAACGGCCCAGAACCAGGTTGGCATCCGTGATGGTGGGCTCCACCCCGCCTTTGCCATAGCAGATGGGACCGGGTACGGCACCGGCGGAACGCGGGCCGACCTGCAACATGCCCGCATCGTTAATAAAGGCGATGGAGCCGCCGCCCGCCCCGATGGTGTGCACATCCACCATGGGGACATGGATAGGCATGCCATATTCCAATTGCAGCTCGGACGAGGTGGCTGGAATACCGCCCCGGATCAAACCGACGTCCGAGGACGTCCCGCCCATATCGTAGGAAATGATTTCGTCAAAGCCGCAGCGGGAGCCGGTATAGGCGGCTGCCATAACGCCCGATGCGGGTCCGGACATCACCGTATTGATGGCGCTTTGGGCGACAATGGATGATGATACTGTCCCACCGTTACCCTGCATGACCAGCAAATCCCGGTCATAGCCGGCGGTGGTCAACTCATCGCGCAGGCGTGCCAGATAGCGTGAGAGGACCGGTTGTATGGACGCATTCACGGCGGCTGCGACGCCGCGTTCATACTCCCGGAATTCAGCCAGAATGGCGCTGCCGTATGTGATGTGCTCATTCGGCCAGACTTCGGCAGCGATTTCCGCCGCGCGGATTTCGTGGGCATCATTGGCATAGGCGTGGAGGAAATGGATCACCAGGCTTTCACAACCCATCTCGACCAGGCTTTGGGCTGCCCTTGCGACACCGTCTTCATCCAGGGCGGTGACCACATTGCCATCCGCATCCATACGCTCGTCAACTTCCAGGCGGTATTCCCGGCTGATTAAGGGTTCGAACGAACCCAATAATCCGTAAGCATTCGGGCGCGTGCGACGGCCCAATTCAAGGACATCGCGAAACCCCTTGGTGGTAATAAGACCGCATTTTGCGATCTTCTTTTCTAATAAGGCATTCGTGGTGGTCGTGGTGCCGTGCAGCAACAAAGATAATTCCCGGCAATCGACACCAACCTTGTCGATGGCTGCCATGACGCCCACGGCTTGATTATCCGGCGTGGTCGGAACCTTGGCGATACGGACTTCGCCCGCCGCCTCGTCAAGCAGGATCAAATCCGTGAAGGTGCCGCCAACGTCGCAGCCGATAATCTTACTCCCCATACCCTCGCTCAAGACAAAAACTCCCTGCTATCCAAATCGTCCATCGTTGTAACACCGGTTGTCGCCACCTGGTCCCCCAGGCTCAACATAGCGCCGTGAATAATGCCGCCCGCCAGTAAGCCACGGGCATGGTCCAGGCCCGACAATAAAGCACTTCGCCGGGCACCCTCCGACAATTCACCAACAGCAACGGTTACCGCACGGTCGCCTAAATCGCAATCGGGGTCCAGGCTGTTGGCGGCGGCCCGATCGATGCACGGATCATCAATGTTGACCCGATTGGCGATCATCGTGGCGGCGGCATCTGCCTGCGCCGCAGTCGCGGCCAAAACCGTAACCGCATCGGCAATGCCAAGGGAATGGCTGCGCCCCTGCCAGCCGGAGGTTGCGATACCGCGAATGCCCATGTCATGCGCCAACCGCACTTTGCCCGAAAGACCGCCGGACAGAGCGCCATGAGGGAGATCGGCCACAACGCCTGCGTCCAGATGGCTGCCAGGCGACAAATACACAGCTATATCGCCACCGTTGTTGATGTAGCCTTTTTCCAGATCGCGATCCCGCACCGCCGCTGCCAGGACCTCGTCGGCCACAGCACCGGCGACAGCGGCCATGGGCGTGATGTAATCATGCCGCAGGGGCCAAACCGCCCGTGCCATTCTTTGGGCAATTTTACCCTGAAACATCGGATAGGCAGCTGTAACAGGACGGCGCAATTGAGCAAGCTCCCCCACCAAACCATCCAGCACATCCTGAAAAAAACCTTGCGCCTGCCCATAGGCCTTCTCAACCTCGACCCCGTCGCCATACATCTCGACGATCAGATCAATGGGGCCATGCTGCAGCAGCAATCGGCCATATTCGTCGCGGCTGGCCTGCGGCCCCATCATTGCCTTCCTTCAGGCTTCAACACAGGTTTCAGGGGCCAGGGATTTTCGCCGCGCCAGGGCAGGCTTTTGGCATTCCCCTCAGCCAGCACGTCATCTATGGAACGGACCGCATCCATGTAACCGCCCATGGCCTGATAGTCCGCCAAGGGCAAAGTGAATTCTATGGGTGCGACCAAGGCCGGCGTGGGCACGTAACCAAATGATCCGGCCGGCATGCGGGTCACATCCACCATCAATGTGATGCCACCACCGGGCCAAATATAGACCGGCGCGCCGCCGCAGCTAACCCGTGTCACATTGGCCCGAACCGAGCGGGTCAGGCGGACGGGGTTTTCCGTGACGCCTGCGCGCAGGGAACCGCCGGCACCTGCCATGAACAGAACCGAGCACAATGCAGGTTCACAATTTTCGGCAATCCGTTCCACAACAATTTGCAACTGTTCCGGCATTTCGGCGGCCTGTGGCGTCAGATCATCGTCGAGGACGAAATAGGCGGAATCTTCGCCCGTGGTACTCACCATCAACAGACGCAAACCGGGCCAGGCGTTCTTGCCCTCAACCCGGTCTACAATCGTTAGGGGATCGTGAATATCCGTACCACCCCAGCCGTCGCCATGGCCCGCCACCTGGAAATATCGCCCCGGCGTGGACCGACGCCCGCGCACGCGGATGCCCGCCGTCGGCATACCGAGAAACTTACCCGCCTGATGTTCGCTGAGGACACCCGTTATATGATCGTCCACCACAATGACTTCATCGGCATGGCCATGCCATTGCGGTGCGAACATACCGATGGTGGCAGAGCCGCAACCAACCCGCATGGCAACTTCGCCAACGCCGTCGACAATAGGTGCCTGACCGGCCTGGACAAAAACGCCGGCGCCTTCATCGACGGTTAGTTCCACCGCCTTGCCCTGACATAGATCCAGCATCGCCTGGCAAGTGACCGTGCCTTCTTTTTTGCTGCCGCCCGTTAAATGCCGCACACCGCCCAGAGCCAGCATTTGGCTGCCGTATTCCGCAGTGCTGACATGGCCAACCTGTTCGCCTTCGCAGCGCACCGCCATTTGCTCATCACCCAAAAACCGGTCCGTATCGATTTTTACCTTTAATCCGCAATAACTGAAAATACCTTCGGAAACCACGGTGATCATATCGACGCCGTTTGCTTTGGAGGCGACGATAAATGGTGCAGGCTTGTAATCCGGGTAGGTTGTGGTCGCCCCGACGCCGGTTATAAAACTTTCAGCGCCTGCGACCAGGGAGCCATCCCAATCATCGGTGGATTGCAGAAACGGCACCATGGCGCCGTCTTGATCCAATGTACGTTGGGCCACCAACAGCGGATCCAGGCGCACCAAAGTTCCAGCTTCGTTGGCGTAGCGGTCACAGGCCCCGGCCCGACCGTCCCGAATTCGACACAACACCGGGCAGGCATCGCAACGTATCAGATCTTTGCCTTCGCTCATGTTTGCCTCCCAAGATCACGTTGGTTCAAAATAGCCGCACGCAGCCGATCCGGTGTGGCCGGAACCTGATGCACGCGCACGCCGGTTGCCGATTTGATGGCCGCCAGTATGGCAGGTGCCGTGGGTACCAGGCCAGGTTCTCCTACACCCTTGGCACCCTGGGGGCCGTTGGGATCAGGGTCTTCCACCAGGATCACCTCAATAGGAGGCATATCCCCGACTGTCGGAATTAAATAGTCATGCAGATTTTCCGTCCGCCCGGGCAAATATTCCTCCATCAACGCCAACCCCAGGCCTTGGGCGATGCCGCCCTGGATCTGCCCTTCTACCTGGGCCGGATTGATCGCCTTGCCCACATCGTGAGCTGCGACAATGCGGGTCACCTTGGTGGTGCCCAATTCCACATCGACCTCTACCATGGCCATTTGGGCGGCAAAGGCATAGGTGCCGTATGGTTCGCCCTGGCCGTTTTCATCCAGGGCCGTAGCGGGCGGGTCAAACGTCCCCTCCCCGCACAAAACGACGCCGTCTTCGTCTGCCGCTAATCGCGACAAGGCAACTGCCGTCTCACCAATCCGTACTATACCGTCCGAAATCGAAATCACCGCATGTTCGTCCGCATTGGCCAGGCGCAGGATCTGTTGCCGCAGATCAAGGGCTGCAAGCTCCGTCGCTTTGCCGGTCACATATGTCTGGCGCGAAGCGGATGTCTTGCCCGCATCGGGCGTCAGGTCGGTATCGCCCGTTACCTGATCGATCATCGCCACGGGCAGACCCAGTCCGTCGGCGCAAATCTGGCGCATAATGGTAAAGCTGCCCTGGCCGATATCCACCGCGCCGTTGTACAAAATGATCCGCCCATCAGCCGACAGGGTAACGCGAACCTGGGAGGGATTGCTCATCCCCGTGTTGCCGCAGCCATACCACATACAGCCCAGGCCCACGCCCCGGCGCAATATCGTATTCTGCTCATTGTGCTTGGCCACCGCCTCCAACGCCGCATGCCAATGGGGGCGCAGGGCCTGTAAACATTGATCCAGCCCAGCACTCGCCGTCAACAATTGTCCCGTCGCCGTATGATCGCCCGCGCGCAGGGCGTTCTTTAAACGAAACTCCAACGGATCCATATTGACCTGTTCGGCCAGGTCATCCATCAAAGCCTCGTGCGCCAAGGCGATCTGCGGCACACCGAAGCCGCGAAAGGCCCCTGATGGTGGATTGTTGGAATAATAGGCCCGCGCCTGAATGTGGGCATTGGGCAAATGATAGGGACCACTGCCATGCACGGGCACGCGCCCGGCAACCGTCGGCCCCCAGGAGGCATAGGCACCTGTATCGAAATCCGCCGTCATCTCCATGGCCTGCAACCTGCCTTCAGCGTCACAGGCAAAGCGCGCATCAATTTGGGCCGGATGGCGTTTGGTGGAGGCGGCCATGCTTTCGGGTCGGCTATAAACACAGGCTACGGGGCGATCAAGGTCCGCAAGGGTCCATGCCGCGAGTGCCAACATGGGCTGCACGGACTGATCCAGTTTGCCCCCGAAACCGCCGCCACAGACAGCTGGTATGATCCGCACCTGTTCAGGTTCCAGCCCCATGATCAGGGCCACCTCGTCACGATCCATATAGGGTGTCTGTGTTGTGACATAGATGTGTAAGCGATCATCAACCCTTTGGGCAAAGCCGGCCTCGGGCTCAAGATAGGCGTGTTCCACAAAGCCTGTGGTCCAGCGACCGGTCGCTGTGTGGGGGTGATTTTCCACTGCCCCCTCACCCTTTCGCAAGGCCGCCTCGATCAACAAATTGCCGGGACTGGCAGCATGCAATTGCCGCGCACCTTTGATCCTGGCATCCGCCATCCCCACAATCCGATCCAGAGGTTCATAAACGATCGGCAAATCATCGTCGCTGATTGCCGCCAAGGCATCCCGCTCACCTACCAGGGCCAATACCGCCTCACCGGGATAGCGTATCTGATCAATGGCGAAAACCGGCTGGTCCTTCAGGTCGGGATAGATGCCAAAACATTTGTTGCCCGGAATATCCGCCGCCGTAAGAATTTTGTGCAGGCCGGGGTGTTGCACATAGAGATCATCCAGCTTGCCAATGGTAAAACGGGCCGCGGCATGAGGTGAACGCACGGCCCGCAGCCACAGAGTATTTTCAGGCATGGCATCGGCACCGAAATTCGCCGCACCTGTCAGCTTATCGATTGCATCCGTACGCGGCAGACTGACACCAATCGCGGGACCGTCCGGCATTTCGATAGGGCTTGGATCCTGCCCGGCATCCATGATCGCGGCGACAATATTCTGGTATCCGGTACAACGGCATAACACACCGCCCAGGCCATGCATCACTGCCTCGCGCGTGGGATGATGTTGGCTGGCGGCAATATCGGTGGCGGCGGCCAGCATACCTGGGATACAAGCCCCGCATTGCACCGCAGCATGGCGAAGAAAGGCATGTTGTACGCGGCTGAGAAAGCCATTGCCCGCCATGCCCTCAGCAGTCACGACCGAGCTGTCATTGATCCGTGCCGTCGGGACCAAACAGGCGCAGACCTGGCGGCCATCCAGCAACACCGTGCAGGCCCCGCAATCTCCCGCGTCACAGCCAACCTTGACGCCGGTAAAACCAAATTCCTCACGCAGTGTTTCCGACAGCCGCAGCATGGGATCCAGCTTCACCTCCCGGCGCTGGCCGTTCAGGAAAAAGCTTAAATCCACCTTGTCCCTGGTCATGAGGATAAATCCTGCAACAGCCGCTTGGTGATCGTGGCAGCCGCATCCAGGCGATAAGCCGCCGTGCCCCGATGATCATCCAGGGGCGACAAATGGCTGAAATGTTCCGGACGGACCACGCTGCTCAAGTCCGATTGCCCGATTAATTCGGCTTCCAATAGGGCCAGCCGTTGAGCCACCTCCGAACAAGCCCCGACGGCGAGGTTGGCGTTTGCAACACGGCCCTGTTCGTCCAGTTGCAACAGGCCGGCCACCATGACGATAGAAATTACTAGGGAGCTGCGCGCGCCCAGTTTTGCAAAGCCGGCTCTGCCTTGCTCCAATAAGGTTGGCACCAGGATCGCCGTCAGCACTTGGTCCGGGCGCAAAGCGGTACGTCTGTTACCCAGAATAAACTCTGACAGCGGCAGCACATGCACACCCGCCTGATCCTGGAACTCTATCTCGGCCGCAAGACACAACAACGGCGGGACGCCATCGGCGGCGGGAGAGGCATTACATAAATTACCGGCAATGGTCGCCGTATTTTGGATTTGCGGGCCACCGACCTGGCGTGCGGCTTGTTTCAGGCCAGCAAAACAGGGGGGCAAATCGGCATCGACCAAATCACGCCAAGTGGCCATGGCACCAATCCGCCAATAGTCGCCTTGACGTTCAATGCCTGCAAGGGCCTCGACACCGCCCAAATCCAGGATATCATGATCTGTGACCCGGCCCACCTGTGCGGGATAAAAATCCGTCGCGCCGGCCAGGACAAAAAATTTTCGTTCGGCCAAAGCCGCCAATGCGTCAGGTAACTCTATGGGGCGGATGTAGTTGGCCATAGGTCAGACTACGCCGGGTATCAGGCCCCGTCCAGAACACCCAGCATGGCCGCGACGGTAATTTCTTTTTCCCGTGGCGCGCCGTCTCGTGCGTTGGCCTTTTCGTGCGCATCCAAGGCCTGCCAATCATCGTAATTGACAATGCGGGCACCGTTTTTTTGCAACGCGGCCTCCAACGCAGCCCGGCCGGGTTTTGACCCTTCAGCAATATCCTCAATGATCTGTTTTGCGGCCAGCTGCCCATCGGGCCGGTTGGTGCCGATCACGCCGGAAGGTCCGCGCTTAATCCAGCCGACGACATACAACCCATCGCCCGCGCGCCCATCTTCGGATACGGCAACGCCCCAATCATCGTTAAAGGGCAGGCCTTCCAGGCCGGAGGAACGATACCCCACCGCCGGCAGGACCAGGGACGTCTCAATCTCGAAGAATTCGCCGGTTCCGACAGCGCGACCGTCGACAACCTGGGTCCGTTCCAAACGGAGACCTTCAACCTTGTCATCGCCCAGAATTTCCCGAGGTGCGGCATAGAATTCAAAATGCACCCGTTTTTCCAGTTCGTTCGGATCCCGTCCGACGAAATCCCGCAGGGTGCCCAGGTTTTTCTCCCTCAGGCGACGGTCCCGATCCGACATTTCCTCTTCCTCCGGAACGCCGTCAGGGATAATCGAGCCATCAATTTGCGGCACGCAATTTTCCAGATGCCCCATTTCACGCAATTCCACATTGGTGAATTTGGCCTCTACCGGGCCGCGACGGCCCAGCATATAGACATCCGTCACCGAGGATGCCTGCAAGGCGTCCAGGGCGTCATTGGTGATATCAGAGGTGGAGAGTTCTGCCCGGGTCTTGACCAACAGGCGGGCAATATCAACGGCAACGTTGCCGTTGCCGATGACACAGACATTGGCGGAATTCAAATCCGGGGCCAGGTCGACAAAATCCGGATGGCCGTTGTACCAACCGACGAAGGCGGCTGAACCGATAACGCCCTGTTTATCCTCACCGGGAATGCCCAGCTTGTTGTCTTCCGGCGAGCCAATGGCCAGAACAACCGCGTCATACATGCCGCGCAGATCGTCGAGAGAGATATCCGTGCCAATATCCACATTACCGTAGAACCGCATTTCGTCCCGCGCAGCGGTTTTATCAAAATTACGGGCAACGTTCTTTGTGGTCTGATGGTCCGGTGCCACGCCGTAGCGGATCAAACCATGAGGTGCCGGCAGACGCTCAATAAGATCGATTTCGCAATCCGCATCCGATTTGGCCAATGCTTCGGCCGTATAAAATCCGCTTGGGCCTGAGCCCACAATCGCCACACGAATGGGCATGGACAGCCTATCCCCCTATTGTCTTATCGGTGCTTATCCCGGGCGGGATAAACCGCATTCAGTATTTACCTAGTCCCCCACGGTCCAGGTCGAACCACTGCGCAGCAGAGCATTAAAATCTGCGTTGCCGTTGGCTGCACGGGCTGCATCAACTTGTTGATAAACAGCACTTTCATAGGCTTCCGCCGCTTCACAATACAAGACGCCGACCGCGACGGGGAAGTCAGGATTCTGCATCGCGCCCAACAATCCCGCAAGTACACGATTGGTTTCATCGTGAAGCAGCAAATCATCCTCCCCGATGCCGTCAACGCCCAGCTGTACAACCTCCAGCTCAAGGGCACCCGGCTTCATACGAATGCCTTTATCACTGTCCTTGCCGAAAATCATCGGCTCGCCATGTTCCAACAGCAATTCGCCTTCAGCGGCAGTCCCTTTTTCGGCAAATGAGGAGAACGCACCGTCATTGTAAACAATACAGTTCGTGTAGATTTCCACGAACGAGGCACCCTGATGGGCATGCGCCCGCTGCAAGACACCCGGCATATGTTTTTGCTGGGTGTCAACCGCACGGGCAACGAACGAGGCATTCGCACCGAGCGCAAACAACACCGGTGAAAGCGGGCGATCGAGGGAGCCCATGGGCGTTGAAGGTGAGCGTGTGCCTATTTTCGAGGTCGGGGAATATTGCCCTTTGGTCAGACCATAGATCTCGTTGTTGAACAACATGATCTGCATATTTACGTTCCGCCGCAAGGCATGCAGCAAATGGTTGCCGCCGATGGACAAACCATCTCCATCACCGGTCACAAGCCAGACATCCAATTCAGGATTGGCCAGCTTTACACCTGTGGCGAAGGCCGGGGCCCGACCGTGAATGGTGTGAAAACCATAGGTCGACATATAATAAGGAAAGCGCGAGGAGCAGCCGATGCCTGAGATGAAAACAACATTCTCGGGCGGTGTACCAATATCGGCCAGGGTTTTTTGTACCCCTTTCAAAATGGCATAGTCACCACAACCGGGACACCAACGAACTTCCTGATCAGAGGCGAAGTCTTTCGCCTTTAGAGGTGCTGCGGGAGCGTTCATTTTGCTTCTCCAGATTGTCCATCGAGACAGCCTTTGATGGCATCTTCAATTTCAGAGATCTTAAACGGTTGGCCGTTGACCTTGTTCAGGGCCTGGGCCGGGGTAAGGTATTCGGCGCGCAGAACCTTGACCAGTTGGCCGTTATTCATCTCGGGCACCAACACCTGATCAAAACCAGCGAGAAGTTCACCGGTGTTCTGGGGCATAGGCCAGATATGATGCAGATGAACGTGGCTGACGTCATAGCCGTCATCCCGCATATTGCCCACCGCGCGGCTGATAGGGCCATAGGTGGAACCCCACCCGACCACAGCCAATTTGCCATTTTCGTTACCCTGTTCCACGGATAGCTCCGGGATATCCTTGGCAATGCCGTTGATCTTTGCTGCGCGCAGATCCGTCATCCGTTGATGGTTATCGGCGTCATAGGAAATGTTGCCGCTGCCATCCTGTTTTTCGATACCGCCGATGCGATGTTCCAAACCAGGGGTGCCCGGCTTCGCCCAGGGCCTTGCCAGCGTCGTCGCATCGCGGGTGAAGGGCATGAACCCGTCTTCGCCGGCTTGATCCGTTTCGGCGAACTGTACCGGGAACGGCGCAATGCTATCAAAATCCGGGATCAGCCATGGTTCCGAAGCGTTGCTCATATAGCCGTCGCTCAACAATATGACCGGCGTCATGTATTTCGTCGCCAGACGGACCGCCTCAATACCTATATCAAAACAATTCGAGGGGGAGGACGAGGCCAGAACAACCAAAGGCGCATCTGCGTTACGGCCATAGACAGATTGGAACAGATCCGATTGTTCTGTCTTGGTTGGCAATCCAGTGGACGGTCCCGCACGTTGAGAGTTGACGATGATCAGTGGCAGCTCCGTACTGATTGCCAAACCAATCGCCTCACCCTTCAAGGCAACGCCCGGCCCTGACGACGAAGTCACGCCAAGAGAACCAGCAAAGGATGCGCCGATCGCCGCGCCAACGGCGGCAATTTCATCTTCCGCCTGGAATGTCACAATATCAAATTGCTTCATGCCTGCGAGAATATGTAACAGGTTCGAGGCCGGCGTGATGGGGTAGGAGGCGAGCACCATACGCAAATCAGCTAATTTAGCGCCTGCAGCCAAACCCCAGGCCAACGCCTCGGCACCTGTTACCGCACGATACAAACCAGGCGAGATCTCCGCCTGGCGCACAGTAAAGCCGCGCATACCGACGGGCAATTCCGCTGTCTCACCGAAAATATGGCCTGCGTTCAAAGCGGCGACGTTGGCTTCCGCTATATTCGGCAGCTTACCGAACTTTGCCCGCAGCCAATTCACCGTCGGATCGCGATCCCGGTCATAGAGCCAATAAATCAGCCCCAGGGTCCACATATTCTTTGAACGCAAAGCCTCCTTGTTGGAGACCCCGTGTTCTTTCACCGCTTCCGTGGTCAGCTTGGAGATATCGATTTGCAGCACCTGGAAACCATCCAGGCTGTCATCCGCCAAGGGATCGGCATCAAAGCCGGCCTTTTTCAGATTTCGCGCCGTAAAGGTACCGCTATCAACAATCACCGTGCCACCGGTTTTGACATCGCCGAGATTAACTTTCAAAGCAGCCGGGTTCATGGCGACCAGAACGTCTGGTGCATCACCAGCGGTGGCGATCTTGCGCGCACCAAAGTTAATCTGAAAGGCAGACACCCCGAAGGTTGTACCGATGGGGGCGCGGATCTCCGCCGGGAAATCCGGGAAGGTCGCGAGGTCATTGCCCGCCAATGCGGTGGCCAGGGTAAATTGGCTGCCGGTTAATTGCATACCGTCGCCGGAATCTCCGGCAAAACGTACGACGACCGATTCCACTTCGTCTCGTGGTGCACCGATCGGCTCAAGCTGAGTTGCTGTGCTCGTTACCATTTCTCAAACGCTTAATTGCATGTGGGTGGGGTTCCGTTTGTCCCGCGCTCCAAGTTCTTGCCATATTTCTACCATTCCTTCGTCAGCATAGTCCTGCCGAAGATGATCCCGGCTATGGGGTGCGGTCAATTCTGGTTCCTAAAAAAATGAAAGTATCAAAACGGCTAACAGATCCTAACGCCTTGGATATAGCTTACCGTAGCGCCTTGGCAATGTAACCAGTTCGTTCGCTCTTGCCAATAACCAGATACTGCCAAAAAAGACAAGCTTTCGCGAGATCAAATTACGCCTATCTTCGATGTAAGGCCCGTAATTCACCATTGCCAAGGCCGTATACCACCTCGTCAAAGCCATCCCCGTCAAGGTCTGCGGCCATCAAAGCGGTAATAATCGGCTGTTCATGGCCCGGTAACGCCTGCACGCGATAGCCATCTTCGGCAAAATAAACCTGGCGGATTCCGTGGCGATGCGCATCGGGAAGATACAAAACGGGCCCCTTACCCCAATCAACCACCGCTGCCATGGCCTGAATACGGCTGCCCATGGCGTGATTCGAGAAGCCATCGCGCGACCATTCCTCGACCAACCGCCGGCCGCGCAATTCGTACATTTTCAAGATGCCGCCAATATGCGGCGTCACCACAAGGGCAATTTCGACCCGCCCATCACCGTCGAAATCGGCAATAGCAGCAGGGTTAAGCCAGCGATACGGCAGGCCGATGGGTTCGGTTTCAGCGACCACTCTCAATGCCTCGACGCCCGGTTTGTGGCCAAAGACAGTAAGGGCTGCACCTGCATCAAGGTAGGACCGCACGACAATCAATTCATCGCGCCCATCATCATCCAGATCAGCCAAACGAACCGATCGGTCCTCGAACACCGATGCGTTAGATAGCTGGTAAGATAAAATGCGGCCATCCCGGAGCCGGGCGCTCAAGCCTGACGCCTCAATGCCATCTCCCAACACGCCATGGCCATAGCGCTTGGTGGGTCCAATCAGCCAAGCCTCGGCTATATCGACTGTCCCTTGGCTGACAATACCGTCGGGCAGCATATTGGCCTGTCTTGGCGGTGGTCGTTTACGATAGCCGGGCAAATATTTCAGGGCCAGTGCGTCACCCTTTATCGTCACATTATAAAAGGTGGACCCCAAGGGTGACGAGGTTTCGGCTATGACCTTGCCATTATCAGCGAACAGCGCGCGTATGGGGTGCGCGGGCGCATAGCTCAGAATGTTTACCGATATCCTGTCGTTGGAACCCTTACTACGGTCAAACCCGGTGACGGCTTCCCTCTCGGCATCAGAGCCTGCCCCCATGTCAGTCGCCCATGCCTGATGCGACCCCACGAGCGCTATGGCCGCCAAAAATAGTGTCTGAATTATCCAACCAGCGCGCATCATTCATCCAATATGGCAACGGCCCGGGTCCAACCGGCGGAAGCCCCCCTGATTTTCATGGGAAAACAGGCCACGGTAAAGCCACTATCCGGCAGGCTTTCGAGATTATGCAGCTTTTCCAGATGGCAGTAGCCAATGTTACGACCGGCCCGATGCCCCTCCCAAATAATCGCGGCGTCCTTGGTTTCTCGATAGCGTTCGGCGGTAAAGCTGAAAGGTGCATCCCATGACCAGGCGTCCGTGCCTGTTAAACGCACGCCGTGCTCCAACAGGTACATGGTTGCGTCCGCCCCCATGCCGCAACCGCTATCGACATAGTTATCACCGCCAAATGCGGCACCGGCAGCAGTATTTACCACGACGATTTCAAGCGGTGACAAGGTGTGTCCTGTACGTTTCAGCTCCGCCACCACATCCTCGACCGTGACCACGTATCCATCGTCAAAATGGCGGAAATCAAGCTTCACACCTGGTTGGAAACACCATTCCAACGGAACCTCGTCAATTGTAATGGCCCGATCACCGCCATCCATAGTGGATGCGAAATGATAGGGTGCATCCAGATGGGTGCCGTTATGGGTGGACAGGGCTACAGTTTCGACGGCCCAGCCTTCGCCGTCCGGCAGGTCGGTCTTTTCCAGACCGGGAAAAAATGCCGTCATACCGGCGACGGATGCCTGATGATCAATATACTCAATTTTGGGCTGAAAGCCCGGCGGGTCTGAAATAACGTCGTTTTCCAGAAATATGGATATGTCAATTATGCGCCGCGCCATTATGCCCACCTCACTTTGATAAAGGATAATCAACTGTTCCAGAATTTAACGCAGCGGCCTACATACATAATGAAAAGTGACATATTTGTCGCATTACGCGACGAAAACACAACATACCGCAGCATTATCTTTGCCTTAGTAGCGCCGCGCTGTAAATTCTCTTTCTGATAGCGTTAACTCTATTTCGCTATGTCATCATGAAAGCTGTAGGCTTGCCAAGGCTTCAATTTTCGATGCCCTGCCTAAGTGATATAGCTTTATATATTAGAAGAATGCCGGGACTAAAAGAGATGCCAACAGGAACAGTTAAATGGTTCAACCCCACTAAAGGGTATGGATTTATCGAGCCGAGCGATGGTTCGAAAGACGCCTTTGTACACATTTCCGCCGTCGAGCAAGCTGGACTATCCACCTTGAACGAAGGTCAGAAAGTGGAATACGAACTGACTGCCGGTCGTAATGGCAAGACCGCTGCGGACAATCTCGTCGTCGTCGATTAATTTTCGGGTCGCCGAAAAATAACTGAAGCTTTGTCATTCCGGGTTGAATATTTTTACCCGGATGTTGCTGTGCGGACCATGCAACCTGATTGGTGACGGGCATTGTGTCGTAGATCCGATTGTTGTCTTTGGGCATTCCTGGATTGCTCCAAAGGTGCATTCCAGCTTGGCACGATTACTGTGACGGCAACCATGCGCCCCAGAATACCCGTCAAAAAACAAGGCATATTGCTTTGATATCGTAGCGAAAATGTACTTAATTCATAAACTCAGTTATTTCATATAACAAATTGTAATATAACAATTATTTACGATATCTTAAGACTTAATGCGTGAAGGTCGACGCTCGGTCTCTCCTCAAACGGGCCTTCACATCTGCGCTTTATGCGAGGTAGAGAATGCGTCCCAGCGCACTGCTTTCCAGGTTATATGACACTATTTCTTCTTTGGTTTGCGATAAGGTTTATGGCAGCCACCACAGGCCTTGCCAACCTGCCTCAGGCCGGCACCGATGGCCCCGGCATTGCCCGTCTTTGCTGCGGCAACCAGGAAAGGTGTCACAGCGGCAAAGTCATCTATCTTGGCGGAAAAGCCGCTGCTATCACTCCAAATTTCTGGTTTTGCCCGGGTTTCTTCACCGCCCGAACCGGCGGGATACAGCAGTCCCAAATACTGGGAGATTTCATGAATGGCCTGGGCATGTACCGCAGTTGCGGCTGAATGGGCCACTTTACCTTTTGCCACGGCGCCAATGGCTTTCATATGACCGCCCAGTGCCTTCATGGCTGATTGCCGCTGCTTCGCCGGTGACATTTCAGCCGAAGCTATGCCCGCCCCCAGAACCGTCCCGACCGCGATGACGGCAACGCTCAACCCACACAATACTCGTCTCATACTAGGTCGCTCCCAATGTGGCTTTTTTGTTTAACATATGCGAATAACCTAGTGTGTCGACGACAATCTGCAAGCATCAGAAAAACCCTACCAAATTTGGCCGCATCCGTTGACAGAAACGCTACGGCGGCGCACTTTGCTGCGATGACAGATGGGGAGCCATGAGTATGGAACGTTCATTTTCAAAAGAGGTCAAACAGTTGCGCCTGGGCGACGGCGATACCTTCCATGGTGAGGGTATTCTGGCGGTTACCAAAGCATTGTTGCAATCCGGGGTCAGCTACGTCGGCGGCTATCAAGGCGCACCCATCAGCCATTTGATGGATGTTTTGGTCGATGCCGAAGATTTGTTGAGCGAGCTGGGCGTGCATCTGGAAACCTCGACCTCCGAGGCGGCGGCGGCAGCCATGCTGGGTGCCTCCATCAACTACCCTATACGCGGTGCTGTTACCTGGAAATCCACGGTCGGTACCAATGTGGCCTCTGATGCGCTGTCCAACCTCGCCTCGGCCGGGGTCACGGGCGGGGCAATGATGATCCTGGGCGAGGATTATGGTGAGGGTTCGTCCATTCTGCAGGAACGGACACACGCCTTCGCCACCAAATCACAGATGTGGCTGTTGGACCCGCGCCCTGACCTGGAAACCATTGTAACGATGGTCGAAAAAGGTTTTGAATTATCGGAATGTTCCAATACCCCCGTG
>Ga0233429_1002074_pt1 | contig 21638 bp, 18 predicted proteins | sample SI_118_April2016_3_FD_179879 | JGI IMG/M metagenome (GOLD analysis project Ga0233429, IMG submission 179879) | Seawater microbial communities from Saanich Inlet, British Columbia, Canada - SI_118_April2016_135_MG | ecosystem: Environmental > Aquatic > Marine > Inlet | place: Canada: British... | reverse complement strand
GTCAGCCACTGAAGACATTTTCCCTTTGGGCCTAAGGTTAATAAAACACATTGATAAATATGATATCTTAACAATTGTAGGGGGTGTGTTCCCCACATTTGCTCCACGCAAGGTTTTGAAAAATAAAGAGATAGATATTGTGTGCGTTGGTGAGGGTGAAGACGCGCTATTAGAACTGTGCATTAAATTAAGAGAGGGTAAAGATTACTCGAATATTGAGAATTTATGGATAGAAAAAGAGACAGGAGAAGTGATTAAAAACCAGATCCGGAAGGTGGTTGATGTTGACAAAATCCCATTACCAGATTTTTCTTTGTTTGAAGAGGCTAGATTATACAGACCAATGGCCGGAAAGATATACAGAATGTTTCCCGTAGAGACTCACAGGGGTTGTCCGTATTCATGTAGTTACTGTAACTCACCGGCACAGAGAAACCTACATAATATAGAGCATGCCGGGAATTATTTTCGCAAGAGATCGGTTAGCATGGTAAAAAGAGAATTGGAGTTTTATAAGAATGAGTGGGGTGCTGAATATTTCTATTTCTGGGCTGATACTTTTTTTGCGTATACAGATAAGGAGTTTGAAGAGTTTGTGGAGATGTATAATGATATAAAGATTCCTTTCTGGTGTCAGGCAAGACCGGAACAGATTACAGAAGAGAGAATAAGGCAATTAAGGAGCGTTGGTTTGCATAGAATGGCTCTTGGTATTGAACATGGTAACGAGGAGTTTAGGCGTAGGGTTATAAACAGAAAAACCAGTAATGAAGTAATTATAAAAGCCTTTGAAATCATCTCAGATTATGCTTTACCTGCTGGGGTTAGTGTAAACAATATTGTAGGCTTCCCTACAGAAACCCCAGAACTGGCAATGGATACAATTCAATTAAATAGAAGTATAGCGGACAAAGTTGACACAATGAATTGTTACGCTTTTACACCATTCCATGGAACTCCTCTTCGTGAATTATCTGTCAAAATGGGTTACATAGAAGAGGATACATTTACAGGTTGCCTTACAGGGGAACCTGTCCTTAATATGCCACAGTTCCCAAAAGAGAGAATAAAAGGGCTCATGAGAACGTTTTCTCTGTATGTTAGGTTCGGGAAGGAAATGTGGAATGATATACAGATTGCAGAGAATTCCACACCAGAAGGCGAAAGGATGTTTAGTAAGTTGAGAGAAGAATATATTCATAAATATTTTTCGACAGAATCTGTTGGCTGATAAGATATGGTGTTAGAAGGAAAAAAAATATTGATAGTTGGTGCAAGCAGTGATTTAGCGGTTTCCCTCAATGAAATATTATATAACTCAAATAACATAGTAGGGTTTCATTACAACACTAATGATAAATCACTATCAACGTATGACGAGGGAGAAAGAGTAAAGAAATTCCAGAAGAATATTGATTCGTCTTTGACTTGCTTTCAACTAATTGATGATTTTGTAAACTGGGCAGGAGGCATTGATTGTTTAATACAATTATCTGGTGGCATAAAAAAACCCGCTAACTGGGAGGATTTGACAGAAGAGGAATGGTCATACGATCTATCTGTAAATATGATAATGCCATTTTTTCTGGCTCAGAGGGCTGTTTCACATATGAAAAATAGTGGTGGAAGGATTGTGATGACGAGTACGGTATCTGCTGCTCACGGTGGAGGTCCTACATCACTTGCTTATGGAGTCGCAAAGGCCGGTGTAGAGTGTATTGTAAAGGGTCTTGCAAGAGATTGTGCAAAATACAATATATTAGTAAATGCAATTGCACCTGGGTTTTTCCTTACAAAGTTTCATACAGAGAAGATGAAGAGGGATCATGATCAACTACAAGAGAGGATCAAATTAATACCATTAAAGAGAGCGGGAACAACAGAGGAGCTTGCAGGCACAGTTATGTATTTATTGTCAGAAAGCGCTTCTTATATAACAGGTCAGGTAATAGCAATCAGTGGTGGAGATTGGTTGTAACAATATAGAGAGGAGAATAGTGTAATGTATGATTTTTATTTTGGTACAAGGGATGAGATTGACGATGATCCAAAGAAGTTTCTACTCACAATCAAGAGAATGCTGCCGAGGTGGTGTAATTCAATTCCAGATTCTGAATTTCTTGCTCTTTATGATGTGATCAGTGAAATGCAGTTACCAGACAAACCGGTGCTTGTTGAGACTGGTAGTGGTGCCAGTACTATTGTTTTGTGCTATTTCGCGATCAAGACTGGTGGAGAAGTCTTTACATGGGATATTAACGGGTGCAAGCTTGCCTACTTGAGGTCTGTGCTGAATGATACTTTGATGAGACATTACGAAGAGAGAAACCTGAGTAATCACTGGAAATATATTACATTTAATAGTAATTCAGATTTTGTCGGTATTAATGCATTAAAGGAGCTTGGCAAAAAAGTCAGTGTTTGCTTTCTGGATAGTGAGCATACACTCAATACGCTGATGAAGGAGCTGACTTCAGTGTGTGACGTTCTGACTGATTCTGCTGTAGTTGCAATAGATGATGGTAATTATTCATATATCTCTCATAATACTGCATATATTAATATGATAAGAAAAAAGATAGGGTTACTACCAATACAAGAGTCTTCTGATAACATCGGTAGAAATTTCTGGAAAGAGGTTAATGATTACCTTGTCGCTAATTTCAAAGAAGTAGAATATATAAAAGATAGTTATAAAGATAATTATCAGACAGATATATTCTGGTCATATTATAAGAGTGATAGAGAGACAATGGCTGACCTTTGTATGGAGAAGACTGATGACCTTGAACACAGGTTTGATGCATGGAAGGTGCAGATTAGAAAATAAGTACAAGCATTTGCTTGCAATGCCATTCCGTGTCAGCACATGATTTCTTGATGATATTTTTGTTTCTACTGACCGTTAGTTTCTAGATAGTAAGTTTTATTCAAAGAAATTATTTTCTAATAATATGAATTAATGAATTAAATTTTTTCTTTTTACGTAAATTCAGTAAGTATTGAATTAGGCAAAATAGGAGAATGTTAGATATGGATAAAAAGTTGGAAACTATAGTATTTGGAGGTGGAGGTTTTGTGGGAAGCCATGTTGCTGATGTTCTTTCAGAGAAAGGATATAATGTAAGTATTTTTGATATCCGTCCTTCCAAATTTTTAAAACCATCACAGAAGATGATAGTCGGAGATATTCTTGACGAGGAAAAGGTTAGAGAGTCGGTTGAAGGGATGGACGTGGTCTATAATTTTGCCGGAATAGCTGATATTGGAGAGGCGGCAAACAAGCCTGTGGAAACCGTGAAATACAACATTCTTGGTAATACAATTATACTTGAAGCTGCCAAAGAAGCGAATGTTAAGAGATTCGTCTACGCGAGTACTATTTACGTTTACAGTGACTCAGGGTCATTTTACCGATGTAGCAAAAATGCGTGTGAACTCTACCTGGAAACCTATCAGAAGCAGTATGGCTTGGATTATACGGTACTGCGCTACGGTACCTTGTATGGAAGTCGGTCGAATCTTACTAACAGTGTCTACAGGTTTATACATCAGTCTTTGACGGAAGACAAAATCAGTTACCCGGGTGATGGAAATGAGGTGAGGGAATATATTAACGTATTAGATGCGGCACATGGAAGTGTAGAAATTCTTGATGAAGAATTCAAAAATGAATACGTTACTTTTACTGGTCACCATCAGATGAGAGTAAATGACCTTTTCGTTATGATAAAGGAGATCCTGAAGAAAAATATAGAAATTGAGTATGTTCAACCCAGATCTGATGAGCATTATAATATAACACCATATACATTCATACCTAAAGTGGGGAAGAAATATGTAAGACATTGCTATACTGATTTGGGCCAGGGCATTTTGCTTTGTATGCAGGAAATTTATGACCAACTACATTCTCACAACATAGAAAAAGGATTACAAGAGAAATCATAATACTGATGACAAGACGCTAAACAGGTTCAAGATATCAATGGCATTTGATTAACTTAAAGTAGATTTAATTTTGTAGCGGTGTGGCAAAGAAAAGAAATATTCGTCAAGCGGAAAATAAGTAGTCAGTGGATACAACTGACTTGTAACCATAGACAATGATATGCCTTTAAATTATGGCAAATTATCATTATAAGAGGAGATCCTTGTATGGAAAACATTTTTATATCTACATCATCTTTTGGAAAATATGATAAGGCTCCACTTGAGAGGCTTATGAGCTTGAAATACAAAATCGGATTAAATCCTCATGGGAGGGAGTTGAGAGAAAACGAGATAAAGGAGTTATTAAACGGTGTAAAAGGGCTGATTGCCGGAACAGAGCCTATTACAAGAGACGTTATTAATAATGCAGAAAGCCTCAAAGTTATTTCGAGATGCGGGATAGGTATCGATAATGTGGATATTGGAGCTATAAAGGAGAGGGGAATAAAATTGTATAGAACACCGGAAGGTCCCGCCCTCGCTGTGGCAGAGCTGACTCTGGGTTTTATACTGGATTCATTAAGACATATATCTTACTTAAACAAGAAAATACGTTCTGGGGGATGGGAAAAGAAAATGGGGAGGCTTTTTACAGGAAAGACAGTAGGTATCGTAGGGATGGGAACTATTGGAAAGAAATTAACGACCTTGCTAAGGCCTTTTAACTGCAAAATACTGGCTAGAGATCATGTCACTGATATGGAGTTTGCCAGAGAAAACAATATCAATTATGTCCATTTAGACGAGTTGTTAAAGGAATCTGATATTGTAACCCTGCATCTGCCTCTGGATAATGACACTAAAGGGTTTTTTGACAGGAATCTTTTCTTGCAGATGAAAGATCAGGCTATATTTATAAATACATCCAGGGGGAAACTTGTTGATGAAGATGGCCTCTATGATGTGTTGAGTGCTGGCAAGATTTCTCATGCATGTCTTGATGTTTACAATAATGAACCCTATACGGGAAAATTGAATGAGTTAGATAATGTTACCTTAACCTGCCATATCGGTTCTTACGCAAAAGAGGCAAGGATTAAAATGGAGGAACAGGCAGTAGAAAATTTACTAAAGGGTTTGGGTTAACTATCAAGACACTAAGCTCCTGTAAAAAAATTCTTACTCTTTGTGTAATGGGCAGGCGAAAATGATTAAGGCAATTATCTTTGATTTTGACGGTGTTCTTGTAGAATCTGTAGATGTAAAGACTAAAGCCTTTGCCAAAATGTTTGAAGAAGAAGGTGAAGAAGTTGTACGAAAGGTAACAGATTACCACCTGGTGAATGGTGGTGTGTCACGTGTTCGCAAATTTGAGTATTATTACGAGGAAATCCTGAAACGTTCACTCTCTGATGAGAAGCTTGAGGAACTTTGTGATACATTTTCAAGATTAGTGATTGATGAGGTAATTAACTCGCCTTATGTAAAGGGTGCTGAAGAATTTCTAGATAAATTCTCTTTTAAACTTGATTTCTATGTGGCTTCAGGTACCCCTGAGGAGGAGTTAATGGAGATCGTCAGGTGTAGGGGAATGGAGAGGTACTTTAAGGGAGTATATGGATCTCCAAGGCAAAAGGGTGAGATTGCCAGGAAGATTTTGTTACAGAATGGGTATAATTCAGATGAAGTTGTCTTCATTGGTGACTCAATTACAGACTTAAACGGGGCTCAGGAGTCAGGTATAAGATTCATTGGGAGGACTGTTGATTCTGATCATACACTTTTTGCAGATATGGGTATTAAAGCTATTAAAGATTTGAGTGATTTAGAGAAAATAATATTGGGATTGGATCGCTGTAACACTATTTGATTAATGTACCGCTTAGTTTAATTGTGAATCGACGAATTTTCCTGACTTCTACATTATCCGATCCGGAGAAAATAAAACCTCATTTGCAAGGAGGATTATGGATTTATGCGGGTAAGGACTTAAATAGATTCCATGCCTTCAAGAAATGCCTGGGCAAAAAGATAATCCAGGCTTCTCCTGCGCAATTTCGTGAATTTACCATCTCAAATCGACATGCGTTTGTACAATGGACAGAAGGCGTTCATACACGATATGGTCATGACTTGACCCATTGGCTGTCTGATACATTCAGTTCTAACCCGTATATGAGTAATTTATTTCTTTATTGTATGAATGTTTCATGGTTTAGGACTCTCCTTAAAGAGTATCCAGAAAGAGATATAGTTTTTGTTGCTGAAAGTCGGGCGTTACTCTTAATAGCTGATGTGATAGCATCAGAAGATAATAACAATAGAATTTATAAGTATGGTTTTAATAAAGAGATAATTCGTTTTTTTTATAGGTTTGGCAGATCTACATTTGGTGGATATGTACGATTGTTGTTATTTTTCATTAGATATATATGTGCATATCGTATTCATAGGGATAACAATAAATTGAAAGGAATATCTGTAATTATTGATACTTACATATTCGAAAACTCTTTTGATAAGACAGGGAAGTTTATAAACAAATATTTTTCAGAGCTGTATGGGTTTCTGAGTGAGAAGGATATTTCAGTAGGGCTTTTCCCCACCTTCTACTATATACCTCTTAAGAAACTTAAGTACATATTTAAAAGTATTTGCCAATGCAATACAAAATTTGTCTTACTAGAAAATATTCTAAAACCTATAGATTATCTTAGCGTACTCCTTTATCCAATAAAACGTTTAAAACATTTTGAAAGAGTGCAAAGTTTCCTGGGAATTAACGTGCAGCCTTTAGTAAATGAGAACAATTGGATTAGAATAAATTCATCTGGTTTTATTTTATCATTGCTGATAAATAAATTGACAAGAAGGCTTCGTGAGAAAGGGATCAGGCCAACGGCTTACATAAACTGGAGTGAAAATCAAACGCCTCATAAAGCTATCATTTTGGGGTTTCACAGAAACTTTCCAGAAGTGGAGGTTATAGGCGGAAAACCATTTATTCCTCCACTCAATAATATAAATCTATTTAATACGAACACCGAAAGAACTTTTGGGGTTGCTCCAGACAGGATAATAACCTGTGGTAGAAGGCTGAAGAATATATTTTCTGTTTACGATAAAGAGGGTCGTTATGATGTGGGGCCATCATTTCGCTATGGCTATTTAAGGGATGCTGTAGATGGAAATCATATTTATTCAGGAGATATCAATAAATGTAAAACTATTCTTATTTTATTACCTTATTCTGAATCAATTTCAAGATATATACTTACTTCTTCGGCAAGGGCAATACGCAATGCTATGGATAACGGTTGGAATATTAAAATCAAAGTGCATCCAACCCTTACCAAAAGTGACAGAGCTGAGTTGCTCAAGGAATATGATGTGCATAATGAATGTGTTGAAGTTGTCGATGAAGAGATGGTATCTCTCTTGCCAAAGGCATATGCAGTTGTTTCATCAGCAAGTAGTGTTGTTGTCGAATCAATTTGTTTAGGAATACCGGTTATTTCAATAGGTATGCCTATCGGCCTGGACTTTAATATGCTTGATTATTTGCCTTCGTCAATGTGGAGATTGGTATTTACAGATGATGAAATTGACAAAGAGTTAAATGAGTGGGCCTTGCAACATCCTCTTTCTTATGATGAAAGGAAAAAGATAGGGTTGGAGATTTTGTCAGGATTCTTTGAGGAAAATACGAATGATTCAATGCGAGTATACATGGAGTCATTAAAAGACGTGTAATTGCAAGAGGTGATGTCAATCATGAAGTGATTCGGTAGCAGCAGGAGTACCGGTTATATATTGAAGTTATTATATTGTTAGTACATTCCATCGTGAATGATATATAAGTATCTGGAATAGGTTTATAAAATAGTGTCAGTAACAAGTGAAAATAAGTCCCGGAAGCCCCACGATTCTTCAGCACCCAAAGTGAGTGTGATTATGAACTGTTTGAATTGTGAGAGATATTTAAGGGAAGCTATTGATAGTGTCTTTGCTCAAACTTACGAGGATTGGGAAATTATATTCTGGGAGGACAATGCATCAAAGGATAACAGTGAGAATATAGCAAAGAGCTATGGTCACAAGCTGAGATATTTCAGATCAGATGTATCTCTACCTCTTTATGGATCAAGAAACCTCGCTGTGCAGAAAGCCAGAGGTAAATATATCGCCATTCTCGATTGTGATGATTTATGGCTGCCTACAAAATTAGAAGAACAAATTGCACTTTTGGAAAGAGATGATGAGGTGGGTTTGGTTTATAGTGATGCATTCATTTTTAATGAAAAAGGGAAGCAAAAACGGAAATCTGAAATACACAAACCATATAGGGGCAATATCTTTTCAGAGTTGTTGCTTTGTAACTTTATTAATACTCAAACAGTGGTTATTAGGAGGGAAGCATTTGATAGCATGGACCATTGGTTTGATGGACGTCTAATAATGGCAGGTGATTATGATGCTTATCTCAGAATAAGCTATAGGTGGAAGGTTGATTATGTAGATAAACCATTGGCCAGGTATCGTGTTCATGGAAATAGTAAATCATGGAGAGACGGAAGAAAACTTTTATCTTCTGAATTGGATTTAGTAATTGAAAATCTTAAACAAAATGTTTGTGAGTTTGAAGATAAATATCCTGAAGGAGTCAGAGCTTTGAGGAGGCTCCGAGATGTTCAGTTGTCACTCTTAGATTGGGAGAATGGAGACAAGAGGGAGGCAAGAAAAAGGCTCAGCGTCTATATACATGATGGTATTTATTATTTGATTTTGCCTTTTTTGATGTATTTTCCTTATCGTTATGTCTTTAATCCTTGCCATAGAATGTATACTAAAAATATAATAGCGTAGTAGTTACTCTATAATTATACTTGCTTGATTAATAGTATGCAGTATGGATAAAACATAAATTAATAGGTATTAGTAATGAAAATGTCTAGAAACGAGAAAGTATTTATCACAGGGTGTGGAGGATATGAAAAGGACAAGAAGTTCGTAAATAAAATATTCAAACAAATCCTTAATGGCAAAAAAGAGTTATTTGTTGTAAATGACAAGTTGGGTACACCTACTTATACAGTTAATTTTGCAGATGCCATATTTGAAGTAGTACAGACTGAATTATTTGGGATTTATAATATGGTTTACGAAGGTGGCTGTTCCAGATATGATGTGGCATTGGAATTTATAAAGTTACTTGGACTTGAGAATGAAATTAGCATAGAAATTGTAGGTTCAGATTATTTCAAAGATGAATATTTTGGACCACGCCCTAATTCTGAGAAGCTACTTAATCTCAAACTTTCTGCAAGAGGAATAAACTTTATGAAAGATTGGAAAGAGTGCTTAAAGGATTATGCGGAAAGTTTCAAGGCATATCTTGAAATTAGTAGTTAAATAATCTTACATAAGATAGGAATGAAGGTGGTGTGAGATTGGTAAAATTTAGCACTGTTTGGTTCTGGCAGTAGAACATGTTCCACATATGATACTTCTTACTGAAAAGGGGTCAGGTTCAAATGCATTTTGGTTACTGCATCCAGCTGGGAGGCGTATGTTTGGCGGGCATGAAAAAACGGAGGTTTAGATGTTTTTCAGTGAAATAAAACGGAGGATTAAGTGATGGAAGAAGAAGAATTAGGACTATTTGATTATCTTTTCATAATCTGGAAGCGAAAGGTATCCATAATAGTGGTAATATTAGTTTGTGTATTAATTGGGGCGTTTATGGCGTTGGGGGGGTCAGATTTATACCGTGCAGAAGTTCTTGTGCGCATCGGCAAGGGACAAACTACTAATATCCCTACTCTTCTTGATGAACCTCAAAACTTGGTCACAACTCTTCCTATTGAGTATTCCGGTGTAATTGGCAATGATTGTGCCTTACTCGTTGGGATGATTAGCGGTACGCCATTGATAAGAATAAGTGTGCAAGGGCCTGAGCGTAAGAAAGTTAAAGAATCTCTTGAAAAGGTTACAGGACTATTCGTTGAAGCCCATCGTAAACGTAGCGAAGAGATTATCGAATCTTATAGAGTTCTCACAAGGGGGATTGGAAAATATATTGAAGCGAATGGAGAACAAATGGCTCAATTTGGTGTGTCGAGTAAAGAAGTGAGTGGTGTAAACAAAAAAAATTCTATAGATTTTAGGACTGATAGCGATTTGTGGAGTGAAAGAGATAGTCTAATAGATCTTAAGCGAAAATCAGAATGTAAAATATTTATTAACAGCCTTAGAACAAACATGACACAAACAGTTGGCCGTATAGGGGATGCAGTGCCTGTAAAGCCATCGATACTTAAATATCTCATATTCGCTGGTATGTTTGGCATAGCGATCTCAATCGGCATGTCTTTCTTAATTGAGTATGTGCAAAATGCAAAAAAAGAGAGAAAGATGCTGGCATGAAAATTATAGATAAGGACAAAGTAAAGGTTGTAATATTGTGTGGTGGTGTGGGTACACGTATGAAGGAAGAGACGGAGTTTAAACCAAAGCCACTTGTTCCTGTGGGTACAAAACCAATCATATGGCATATTATGAAGATATACTCCCATTTTGGATTTAATAATTTTGTTTTATGCCTGGGTTATAAGGGGGGGTTAATAAAAGAATATTTCTACAACTATGAAATAATTAACAATGATTTCACAGTGATCCTTGGAGATCATAAAAATATTCAAGTGCATAACGCTCCTCCTGAAACAGGATGGAACATTGCTCTAGTAGATACCGGACTTGAAACACTAAAAGGAGCTCGTATAAAAAAAGTGGAAAGGTTTATAGATGGCGATATTTTTTTAACTACGTATGGAGACGGAGTTGCTCAAATTGATATAAACAAATTAATAGCTTTCCATAAGGAACACGGTAAGATTGCGACGATAACAGGTGTTCATCCCCCCTCCCGCTTTGGAGAACTAATCGTGGAAGATAATCTCGTTAAAGAGTTTAGCGAAAAGCCGCAGACCTCATATGGTAGAATAAACGGTGGTTTTTTTGTTTTTAGCAGGGAAATCTTCAACCACTTGGAAGATAATGAAAGTTGCGATCTGGAGTACGGCGCATTAGAGGTTTTAGCCGGAAACGAACAACTTATGATGTATGATGGATGTGGATTTTGGCAGTGTATGGATACTATGAGGGATGCGGGGCTTTTGAATAAATTATGGGAGAGCGGAAACGCCCCTTGGAAGGTGTGGTAAGTTAGTACGTGTTTGGGAATGTATATAAAAGCAAACGAGTCTTTATAACAGGGCATACAGGGTTTAAAGGTTCCTGGTTGGCCTTCTGGTTATTGCTATTAGGGGCTAGAGTAAAAGGGTATGCCTTAGAACCAAAAACAGAAAAAGATCATTTTGTGGTAGCGGGCATAAATTCCCAGATTGAATCTGTAATTGGTGATGTCGGGGATTTAGATTCGCTCAAGAACGAAATCAGCAATTTTAAGCCAGAGATAGTTTTCCACTTAGCCGCACAACCGTTGGTACGAGAATCCTATCATAATCCAGTCGATACCTATCAAACAAATGTAATGGGCACAGTTAATATTTTAGAAGCAATAAGAATGTGTGACTCTGTTAAATCCTTTGTCAACGTAACCACAGACAAATGCTACGAAAATGTGGAAAGTGCAGAAGGCTACCCGGAGGCAGCTCCATTGGGAGGTTATGACCCATATAGTTCCAGCAAAGCGTGTTCAGAGATAGTGACTTCTGCCTATCGGAGATCCTTCTTTAATTCAAAGGAAAATACTGATGTACCGTTGATTGCTACTGCTAGAGCTGGTAATGTAATTGGTGGTGGTGACTGGTCTAAGGACAGAATCATGACAGACGCCATAAGTTCACTTCTGGGAAATAGGCCGATCAAGGTCAGAAATCCATATGCCATCAGACCCTGGCAGCATGTGCTAGAACCACTTAGCGGTTACCTGCTTTTAGCATCAAAAGCATTTCATAAGGGTTATAATAGATATTCCGGTAGTTGGAATTTTGGTCCGGACCCTGGCAAGGTATTTCCAGTAAGAACAATTGTAGATAAAGTCGTTGAGTGTTGGGGTAGCGGAAGGTGGCATGATACATCGAAACAAAATGATTTACATGAAGCAAAACTACTTCAGTTGGACATTACCAAAGCAAGAAATGAATTAAAATGGGAACCCTCCTTAGAGGTAGAAGAGAGCGTATCCATGACAGTAGACTGGTATAGGTATTTAAATGAACAAAAAGGTAATATGCATGAATTCTCAAAGTCTCAAATTGAGGGATATTGCAAGAAAGCAAGAACTAAAATGATAGAATGGGCAGCAGTTTAAGATGGATAGCATTGAAGAATTAAGAAGAGAGATATTGGAAAAAGTTGAAACTTATTTCCACCTCGCTTTTAAAACGGAGGAGTTTATTCCCGGGGAAACCAAAGTAAATTATGGGGGTAGAGTATTTGACCAGGAAGAATTGGTACGTCTCGTCGATTCCTCTTTGGATTTCTGGTTAACAACTGGCAGGTATGCTGAAAAGTTTGAAAAGGCTTTCGCAAAATATTTAGGAGTCAAATATTGTTCTCTGACAAATTCCGGCTCTTCTGCTAATCTGCTGGCCTTCATGTCCCTGACTTCTCCACTGTTAGGTGAAAAAAGAGTTAAAAGAGGTGATGAGGTCATTACAGTTGCTGCAGGGTTTCCAACAACGGTCACTCCTGTTATCCAATATGGTGCAGTACCCGTCTTTGTTGATGTAACACCGGATACTTATAATATAGATGTTACTCAACTAGAAGCCGCTTTGTCAGACAAGACCAGAGCGGTTATGTTGGCTCACACCTTGGGCAATCCTTTTGATATTAGCGCTGTTAAAGGGTTTTGTGATGAAAATAATCTTTGGTTTATTGAGGATAATTGTGACGCTCTTGGTTCTAAATACCAGGGGAAATATACCGGGACATTTGGAGATATTGGCACAAGTTCATTTTATCCTCCACACCACATAACAATGGGGGAGGGTGGAGCCGTCTATACGAATAATCCCATGTTGAAAAAAATACTATTGTCCATGAGAGACTGGGGAAGGGATTGTTGGTGTGATAGCGGAGTAGACAATACCTGTGGAAAAAGATTTTCAAAACAATTCGGATTGCTTCCTTTTGGATATGATCACAAATATGTATACTCTACTTTCGGTTACAATTTGAAAATAACAGACATGCAGGCTGCTGTTGGTTGTGCACAATTGGAAAAACTAACTGGATTTATTGAACAGAGAAAAAAGAATTATACATATTTGTTACATGGCCTGAAACGATTTGAGTATAAGATGCTACTGCCTTATCCAACCGAAAATAGCGATCCAAGCTGGTTTGGTTTTCCTATTACCGTGAACGAAAATGCAGGTTTTACCAGAGATGATATTGTAAAGCATCTTGAATCGTCCAATATTCAAACGCGGATGCTGTTTGCGGGTAATCTGCTAAAGCATCCCTGTTTTGATGAAATGAGAGCGCAGGGAAATGGGTACAGAGTTGTAGGTGAGTTGAAGAATACGGATAGAATAATGAACAATACTTTCTGGGTAGGTGTATATCCTGGAATGTCAGAAGAAAAACTTGCATATATTGTTGACAAAATAGCATGCTTTGCCCTGTCGTATGCAAATTAATACATAGTAGTGATTTCTGGCGTATGTTTACTTAATGTGGTTCAGTATAACATAGTGGCTTATTTCACATTTAATAATAAAACAAACCGGGAAAATTAACATTAGCAAACCGTTAAATATCTATTTAGCCGACCTGACATACAACACATTGTCAATTTCTGCTAATTCATTTCCTCTTAATGTTGGCTATATCGGGTCTTTTTCCTGTTCGCGCTTCGGATCAAAAATAGATCTTAAATTGTTCAAATTTATTGATGAACTCGAAGAGGCTATTAAGGAATCCCCCCCTGACATTCTGGGTTTGAGCAACTATTGTTGGAATCACAACCTGGGACTGGAAATATTTCGAATCCTTCGGGGTATCAATCCAAATGCGCTAACTGTCTGGGGTGGACCTAATCTGCCTAGAGATAGGAGCACTCAAATAGAATGGTTGAGTGATTCTAAAGAGCCTGATGTCTATGTTCCTTTTGGGGGTGAGATCGGCTTTTCAAATCTTGTGGAATCAGCATTGAGTTCCGGGTCTAATGCAAGCATTAGAGATACAGTATTAACAAAGACAATTGACGGTTGCATCATACGTGATCCCTCAGGCAAAATGGTTTATGGCAACCCGGTTCAAAGGATCAAGGATATTGACAATTTCCCTTCTCCGTATCTGACCGGCATTATGGATAAATTCTTTGATGGAAGGTTATTGCCAATGATCTCGACAAACCGCGGCTGTCCATTTACCTGTGCATATTGTGTTGACGGTTCAGAGCAGATGTCTAAAGTGGATAAATTCAGCATGGAGCGGGTTGAATCAGAGATCAGGTACATTGCAGAACATGTTACTAAGCAGACCCACTTTCTTGGTATTACCGATTCGAATTTCGGCATGTATGCCAGGGACCTGGACATATGTGATATTTTATACAGTGTTCAGAATGAATTTGGTTATCCTAAATCTGTCGGTGCCTCAACCGGAAAAAATGCTAAAGAGAATGTTGTCGGTGCGATCAAAAAGCTCAGGGGTTCTCTGGAGCTGATGATAGCCGTTCAGTCTATGGATAAGCAGGTTTTGAAGAATGTGGACAGGATAAACATAAGTGCGGAAAAAATGTTGGAATTATCACCTGCAATCAAGGAAAGCGGACTAAAAACCAAGGCTGAGGTCATATTGGGTCTACCGGGTGATAATTATGACGCACATATGAAAACCCTGAAAACCCTGATCGATGCTGATCTGGATGAGATCCTGACATTTACATTCATGTTACTGCCGGGATCAAAGCTGTATCTGCCAGAAGAGAGTAAAAAGTGGGATTATATTGTTAAGAGCCGCATTATACCCCGTAATTTTGGCAAACTGGGTAACGGGAGAATGGTAATAGAAACGGAAGAATGTGTAGTGGGCTCTAATACCATGTCTTTCGAAGAATATATTGAATTGAGGTTGTTTAATTTTATTATATATTCCACACGGCGGGAAGTGGTATACGATGCCATATTCAAATTCCTGCGAGAGCAGAAGGTAGATGTTTTTAAACTATTCCAGAGAATGCTCAAAAATATAACCAAAGGGTCAATACATATCAACGAGGTTTTTGACAGCTTTAAAGATGCGACAAAAACAGAATTATGGGATAGCCATGACGAGATCATGGAGTATTACCAGGAAGGGGAGAATTATAATAAATTGCTGAACGGTGAAGACGGCATCAATGTACTGTACTATCACCTATCCCTTGTAACCGCGAAATATATGTCTGAGTGGACAGAATATGTGATTACGATAGCACAGGAACTTTTAGACGAAGAAAATCTTGACAAAGATACAGCAAGTCAATATAACGATATCGCTAATTATTGCAGGGGTATTTCATTTAAACCACTTGATAAGGACAGAATGTCGCATAATCCTGAATATGAATTCAATTACGATGTCTCTAAATGGCTGAAAGATGCAAATCTGCCGAAAAAGGGGATGGAATTGAGAAATTATAAATTCGAATCAAGAAAACAGATCACATTCATATATTCTAGAGATCAATTTAGTTTTATCGAAGATCTTCTAAGTCCGTTTGATTTTACAATAGATGGTATAGGTAAGGCACTTTTCACTTCAGTCACGGTTTCAGGTGATATGCTCTGGCGGAAACCCCATCTGGCTGATTAAATAAAATATTATATTGATTCACAGTGCTATGATAAAGCACAAACAAGGTTTTCTCAAACCCCGGCTATACGGGTGGTTATTGATTTGGAGGATTAATGAACTTTACGGACGCTATAGCATTTCTTGAGAAAGAGGTGCCAAATCCATCGGCCGGTTTACCTGATGAGTTGTTTTATTACATTAGTAAGACGACTCCGTTAGTGAATGTAGATCTTTTGATAAAGGATGAAAATGGGCGTATACTGTTGGCCTGGAGGGAAGATCCTATCGCAGGAATTGGATGGCATATACCGGGTGGGATTATCAGGTTTAAGGAAACATTTGCAGAAAGAGTTCAAAAGGTAGCGCAACTTGAGCTTGGAGTAGATAGTATTCAGCATGATCCAACACCATTAGCGCTCAATCAGCTTATCCTTGATGACCATGAGATAAGGGGGCATTTTATTTCTATACTGTACAATTGCTCATTGCCAGAAACGTTCATTCCGGAAAACAGAGGAATTTTCAATACTGATCCGGGGTATCTTATGTGGCACGATACTTGTCCTGATAATCTGTTAAAGGTTCAGAATATTTACAAGGATTTTTTGTAAACAAAACGTTAGGCGTAAAAGACTTTTTAAACTGGCTTATATGATAACGAAGATCGAAAACTTTTGTACAGCACACACCAGATCAGTTGGAAGCGTTTATCATACCTTTAGCTATTTCAATTAACGACTTTGATAAGATTACTATGAGGGTTGCAGATTATATTTTTAAGTATTTAGCCGAATTTGGAATTAAGCATGTTTTTCTTGTTACAGGTGGCGGTGCAATGCATTTGAATGATGCGTTGAAAAAAGAAAAACGAATTAAATATGTTTGCCATCATCATGAGCAGGGGGCTGCAATTGCTGCTGAGGGTTATTCCAGAACAACAGGGGAGTTGGCAGTTGTTAATGTGACATCCGGTCCTGGAGGGACCAATACGTTGACAGGAGTTATTGGGCAGTGGCTTGACTCTGTCCCGGTATTATACTTGTCCGGTCAAGTAAAATATGAGACTACAATTGCATCTGTTTCTGGTCACCGCTTACGTCAACTAGGTGATCAGGAGATTAATATAGTAGATATTGTCAAATCAGTTACAAAGTACGCAAAGTTAATAACTGATCCGGAGACCATTAAAGTTGAATTGGATAGTGCTGTTTACCTTGCTACTTCAGGAAGACCGGGCCCTGTATGGTTGGATATTCCGTTAGATGTACAGGGAGCATTGATTGATGAAAGAAATTTAAAAAGTGAGGATATTAATAATAGTCCAATATCTGTAGAAGATGAGAGCATGTCTATAGTTGTTGAGGAGCTATGCAAAGCAGAGAGACCTGTACTGATAGCCGGTCATGGCATTAGGATTTCAAAAGCGAAAGAACAATTTCTGGAATTAGTTGATTTATTGGGTATTCCTGTAGTTACCACGTTTAATGGATTTGACTTAATTGCTTCTAACTCAGATAACTTTATTGGAAGGATAGGTACCCTGGGGAGTCGTGCAGGAAATTTTGCACTGCAAAATGCAGACCTTGTTATTTGTCTTGGAACCAGAAATAATATAAGACAGGTTAGCTACAACTGGACGTCATTTGCCAGGTATGCAAAGAGAATTATTATAGATATTGACGAAGCGGAATTGCATAAGAAAACAGTGAAGGGAGATATCCTGATCCATTCCGATGCGAAAGTTTTTATAACTAAATTATTGGGAAGTATTCCTGAAGATTTTAGTGTTGCTAAATCATGGTTGAAATGGTGTATAGCACGCAAAGAGAAATATCCTGTCGTGCTAGATGAGTATAAAACCCCTAATGATCATTACGTGCATCCATACTCTTTTATTGAGAAATTAACAGATGTGCTGGATGAAAATGCGGTTTTGGTTGCGGGAAACGGAACGGCATGTGTCGTTTTATTTCAAGCTGGTATTGTCAAAGATAGACAGCGTATATTCTGGAATTCGGGCTGTGCTGCAATGGGATATGCATTGCCTGCTGCTATTGGAGCGGCTTTAGCAGAGAATAAGGATGTAGTCTGTATTACGGGAGATGGCAGCATTCAGATGAATCTTCAGGAGTTGCAAACCGTTAAGCAAAACAATTTATCTGTAAAGATATTCATTCTAAATAATCAAGGTTACCGTTCAATCGAGCAGACGCAAGCGGCATTTTTTAATAGTGATTTCATCGGTTGTAATGAAGAGACTGGTGTCTCTTTCCCGGACAATTCTAAACTTGCCGATTTATATGGTTTGAAATATTTTAGAATAGATTCAACTGCCAGGATGGATCAAGTAATTGATAGCGCCTTATCTTACAAGGGGGCGTTAATCTGCGAAGTTATTTTGAATAATAATTATATATTTTCCCCTAAGTTGTCATCTGAAAAAAAGCCTGACGGACGCTTGATATCCAAGCCGCTGGAAGATCTCTATCCGTTTCTTGAACGTGATGAATTTAGTTCAAACATGATTGTTAGAGATATGGATGAAAATGGCGCTTAAAAATGTAGATAAAATAAAGCTGTTTGCGTTTGATCTGGATGGAACTCTATACATGGGTGAGAATATAGTCTCAGGTGCGGTTGCACTTATTGATTATTTGAGAGAGGAGTATTTGGTTGTCTTTTTTACTAACAACTCAATAAAAACAAGATTAGAAGTGCATGATAAACTAAACAGGCTGGGAATTGAGTGCAAAGTAAATGAAGTCTATGCTTCTTCCTATGCAACAGCTCTTTACTTGACCGAGTCTGGTATTGATAATTTATATGTTATTGGCTCTGACGGCTTCCGTAGTGAACTCGAAGGTGATGGGCTGCGAATTGTAGATAATGAGTCAGCGGAGAACCTTGTTATTGGTTTGGATCTTGACTTCAATTATAATAAAATAGCAATCGCCCTGACAGTCTTGTTAAATGGTGGCAAATTTGTAGTATGTAATGAGGATCGCTCTTATCCCGTTGGAGAGAACAGGTATATGCCTGCTTGCGGAGCAATGGTAGGTTCAATCATTGCCTCTGCAGATAAGAGACCGGATTTTGTTGTTGGTAAACCAAATACATATATTTTGTCAAAGATATCAAAAGCTTTTGCTGTCGAGAATCACGAGATTATGGTGGTTGGAGATTCCTATGAAAGTGATATCAGGATGGCTATTAACTATAACAGTAAAGCGATCTTAATAGGCTCTAATGACAATGCCGCAACAGGAAATGTACTTGTAATGGAAGATCTTCATAAAATCTTGAGTTATATAAAGGAGTTATAAATGAATGTTATAGAATATGAAATGATTGATCTGTTGAGGAAATTAAAGGACGAATTTGGTGTTTTTGAGATTAAGGCTGAGTATGAAAATGAGGGTAGTAGACCGGTCGAGCTAATGAGGCTTAAGGATATTGTGGGTAAAGTGAATTTGCCTATAATACTGAAAATTGGTGGTGTAGAGGCGGTGACTGACATTTACGAGGCTCTCTCATTAGGGGCCAAGGGGATTATTGCTCCGATGGCTGAAACCGCTTTTGCTGCAAGTAAATTCCTGGACGCAATAGATACATTTGTACCTGAAGATAATCAAGGTGATATAGAATTTGCAATTAATATTGAAACAATTACGGCATATAACAATATAGATGAAATTTTAAGTTTAGATAAAATAGATCTATTAAGCAGCATAACTGTAGGAAGAGTTGACTTTACTGCTTCGCTGGGTGCAGACAGAAGTTTTGCAAACAGTGATGAAATGTTAAAATACTGTACTGAAATCTTTCAAAAGACAAAGGACAAAGGGTTGAAGACTGCTCTTGGCGGGGCAATCTCGGCAGACTCTATTCGTTTTGTTGAGAGTCTTATATCCAAAAACCTTTTGGATAAGTATGAAACTCGGAAGCTGGTCTATAACAAGAGTGCAATTGATAATATCTCAGAAGGGCTTTCTGAAGGTATAAAATTTGAACTTCTTTGGCTAAAAAGTAAGAGAAGATATTATCACCGTATCAGGAATGAGGATGAAAAGAGAATAGCAATGCTTGAGAAAAGAGTTAATGAATGATTTTAATAGATTTAAGATCTCCCTCTCTTGTTCTCTTATTGTCAAAACGCTGATTATTCAGGACTTTGCTCCGGCTGATAATAACTAAGCGCTCAATATGCTGTAATTTTATAATTAAATAGTATGCCCCTGTAAAATAATATTTAGGACAAGGATTATATTTTATGAATGTTTTGTTAGTCTTCCCGTTTTCAATTATAGAGTGGAATAATAAATATGAGGAACCACGTATCCCCCTGAATATCACTTATTTAGCGGCGGCTACGAGAAAGGCCGGTCATAACGTAAATCTCATGGATTTGAGGGTAGAACAGCAAAAACGTAAATTTGAGATGCCGAGTTCGTTTGATTGCAAAGAAGTAGAGTTGTTAACTAAATGCATGGAAGACAAAATTATTAAACATAATACTAACATGGTTGGAATTAATTGCCTATATTCCGGATTGTTTCCAGTAGTTATACATTTGGCAAATCATATAAAAACCTTAAACCCGAAAATTAAGATTTCAATAGGCGGAATACATCCAACAATATATACGAAAGAAATATTAACTAAATATGATGTTATTGATTATGTGATTATAGGCGAAGGTGAATGTTCTTTTGTTAATTTGCTTAACAGCCTGTCTGAAGATGGATTACCTGAAATATCCAGCATTAATGGAATAGGATATCGTGAGGCTGATGACGTAGTGGTCAATCCTAAAAGCATTTTTATAGAAAATCTGGATGAATTGGCATTTCCGGCAGCGGATCTATTAAATATTCCAGATTACTTTAGTGATACAACCGGTTGGCATAACCCAAAGGGCATAAATATTAAAACTCCTGTGCCGATTATTACAAGCAGGTCATGTCCTAAAATGTGTAATTTTTGTAGCATGCATTTAGTTCATGGAAGAGTAATTCGTTATCGTTCTGCTATGAATGTAGTAGAAGAGATGAAGTTTTATATTAATAACTATGGATTACACTATTTCAATATAACTGATGATAATTTAACGATTAACAAAAAGAAATTGATTGAACTTATGGATCTAATTATTAAAGAAGATTTAAACATCCAGTTTTCAACAGAAAATGGGGTTTTTCTTAACAGCTTGGATGAAGAGATGCTCGATGCAATGTCAAAAGCAGGACTCGCACGATTGCACATGGCATTTGAAACCGGTTCGGATTATATAAGAAACGAAGTTATTGGAAAAAATCTAAGTAACAAGAAGATATATGAGATAAGAGATATTGTCATAAAGGAAAAGTATAATCATATATTCTTGTATGGATATTTTGTTATTGGACTTCCAGAAGAAACAGAGGAGACATTAGGGGATACATATCAATTAATAACATCGTTTCCACTTGATAATTATTCATTGTTTTATCCAATACCGTTTCCTGGTACTAAATTGTACAACCAATGCTTGAAAGATGAACTTTTTACTGAAGATTATTTTTATGATCCTGATTTGTTGGTGTGTCAGGTGGACGTGGGGCAAATGGTTAAGGGAAAACCCAATATTAAACCTTATAACCTGGAGCTGTCAAAACTTAGTGAATTTAAGCAAAAAATGATCGATTATCTAGGGGAGACAAGAAGTAATTCGTCAGTACCGATGAGTAGTCCTCTTCGATTTAAGCAGCATTGTACTAAGTGAGAAAGAATGGATAATATTATGAGTCTTGATTGTTGCCGTTTGTGTCACTGTGAATTGTTTCCGGAACCTATAATGCAGTTAAACGGAATGCCAAAGGCTGCACAATACTACCCAACAAAAGAAGAATTCG